>Ga0302245_1000370_pt1 | contig 38809 bp, 33 predicted proteins | sample AAG_UR_Thr_MG_FD_193512 | JGI IMG/M metagenome (GOLD analysis project Ga0302245, IMG submission 193512) | Enriched activated sludge microbial communities from anaerobic digester in WTTP, New Holstein, Wisconsin, United States - AAG_UR_Thr | ecosystem: Engineered > Bioreactor > Anaerobic >... | reverse complement strand
GTACCGGCTCCTCGCAGGCCTGAGGTTCACGTTGTCCCTTAAAGCCCTTATCTCGTCTATCCCCCTGTTTGACGCACCGTCCAATTCAATCACATCTATCGAGGATCCGGCCGAGATCTCCCTGCAGGAGGAACACTCCAGGCAGGGTTCCCCTTCCACGGGCTTCTCGCAGTTCAGGGCCTTTGCAAAAATCCTTGCCACGGAAGTTTTACCCGTCCCGCGGGGACCCGAGAAGAGATAAGCATGTGCCACCTTGTTTTCCCTGATGGCGTTCTGGAGAACCCTGGTAATGTTCTTCTGTCCTCGGACGTCTTCGAACCTTCCTGGCCTGTACTTTCTCGCAAGCACGGTATACATTTGATTACTCCTCGATATTGATATGCTTCATGAGAAGCGGTATCTCGTCCTGTATCTCCTGCAATCGGAACTGGACCTGGTAGAGATGGAAGTAGAGTCCTCCCTTTTCAAGCAGATCCCTGTGTGTCCCTGTCTCCGCTATTCTGCCGTCTTTAAGGACGATGATCTTGTCTGCGTTCCTTATCGTGCTCAGCCTGTGGGCTATGACAAAGGAGGTCCTGCCTTCCATGAGCTTTTCGAGAGCCTCCTGGATAAGCTTCTCCGTATCGGTGTCAACAGCCGAGGTTGCCTCGTCGAGTATTAGGATGGGAGGATTCTTCAGAAGCGCCCTGGCTATGGCAACCCTCTGCTTCTGTCCGCCGGAAAGCTGGTTGCCCTGCTCTCCCACCTCTGTTTCATATCCTTCGGGCAGACCCTCTATGAAAGCATGGACCCTTGCCGCCTTTGCCACCTCGACAATCTCATCCATGGAGGCATCCATCTTGCCGAAGGATATGTTGTCTGCAACCGTCCCGTTGAAAAGAAAAGGCTCCTGGAGAACTATGCCTATCTGCCTTCTCAGGTATGTCAGCTGGTAATCTTTTATGTTCCTTCCATCCACCAGGATATCTCCCCTGGAAATATCGTAAAACCTCGGGATCAGGCTTATCAGGGTCGTTTTGCCTGAACCGCTCGGGCCTACTATGGCCACGGTTTCGCCTGCTTTTGCTTCAAAAGATATCTCTTTCAGAACATCCTCCCCTTCCCTGTATCCGAAACCAACGTTGACGAAGGCCACATCCCCTTTCAGCTTGCGGGTCAGAAGAACCGCGTTCTTCTTGTCCTCGACCTCGGGCGCCATGTCCAGCACCTCGAAGATCCTTTCCGCGGACGCCTGGGCGCTCTGGAATATGGTGTTAACCTGGTTTATCTGCTCCAGGGGTGAATAAAGGACTCCTATGTAACTTATGAAGGCCACCATCGTCCCGACAGAGAGGTTGCCCTGAATGACCTGGAAGCCCCCGTACCAAAGGATTATTATGGTTCCTATCGAGCTTATGAATATGATAAGAGGCTGGTATGTGGCGGCAAGCTTGCCGATATGCATCTGTATCTTGAAAAAGTTCCTCCCTTTCTGGGAAAACTTTTTCATCTCGTGGGATTCCTGGGTAAAGGTCTTGATCTCCTTGATGCCGTATATGTTCTCCTGCAGGATTGAAAGGACCTCCGCCCTTTTCTTCTTCTGCTGCCTGAAACCCGCGATTGCCCGCTCCTTGTATCTGTGGATCAGGACGGCTATGAAAGGCATGGGGATCATTGATATCAGTGTAAGTTTCAAGTCAAGCTTGATGAGAATGAGGAATGTGGCAACGAGAGTGATAATAGCCCTTAAGATGGTCGTGAAACCGGTGGTTATGATCTGGTTGCAGTCCATAACGTCCTGCATGACCCTTGAAACTATGGGCCCCCTTTTTTCTTTCTCGAAATAGGATAGGGAAAGTTTCTGTATCCTGTGGTAGAGAAGATTTCTGAACCTGAAAACGATGGCATTCTGAAGCTTGTAGGAATTTACGACCGCCAGGGCGCCCACCATCCCTCTGAAGAGGAAGAGAATAAGGATGGCAAAAGATACCAGGTGGAGCATGCTGTAATTTTTTTCAACAATGACATCATCTATGATGTACCTTGTAAAGAGAGGGTATGAAAGGTTTATTACCTGGTTGAAAACCATCCACAGTATGAGAAGAAAAAAAAGATACTTGTAGCCCCTCGAGTATCCCCATAACCTCTTTATGAATTCCATTTTATATGCTGCCCAGGTGTTTCAGGAGATCGAAAAAGAGTATTACGAATGCCAGGATCCCGCAAACCGCGGTATTGATAACCAGCAATAGTCTAAGGTCCGGCCTGGTTATCCTTTCCGGAACGCCTGCCGGATCCACGACCTGGGCCACGGGAGTAAAGGCAGCTTCTGTCCTCCTGACCTCTTCTACCCGGGCTGCAAAGGATCCGTAAAGGGCTTCCTGCACCGAAAGCTCCCTGAGAAGGGGCAAAAGCAGTCCCTTGAGAGATGCCAGGTCGGAAAGGGTTCGCCTGAGAAGGGCGATTTCTCCTTTCAGGCGTGTGATATCTTCCTGGCCGGCGCTTCCGGAGGATTCCATTTTCTTCAATTCGAGAGTTTTAAGGTATATATCCTCTGAAAGCCTTCCGGAAATCCTTGTCAGCTGGGAAAGGTCGCTGTCTGCGACTATATCGTAGCGGCTCTGAAGTTCGGATATCCTGGCATCAAGAAGTGATATGCGTTCCCTTATCTCGGACAGTTTGCCTTCTATCCACTCCTGTTCCAGGCTGGAAGGATTGACGGCAGCCATGCTCTTCATGATGGAATTGAGGTTCTCAACATAATAACCGGTTATAAGTGAAGCCCTGCCGGGATCGGTATCCATGAAAACAAGTTCAATCACATGCTTCTTCCTGCCGTCTATCCGGGTTCTTTTTGCAAGGATCGAAACCGCGGTATCCATGTCTTTGGTCCTGTATGCTTTCAGGAGATTGAAACGGCTGATAATATCTTCCTGCATCTTCCTGCTTTTGAGGATGGAAAGAAGAAGGTCAGGGTCATCAGCGGCTTCCTTCGAATCCGGCTTATCGGCTGATTCTGTTTTTGAAAGAGGCTTTTCGGAAGGCCTTACAATGCTGACAGAAACCCTGTAATACTTCGGGGAAAAAAGGTATACCAGGTAAAGAATACATATGCCTGCCAGGTAAAGGAGAAGAATAAACTGGATATGCCTGGTAAATGCGTTTTTTTTCTTTTCGGTTCCCTTGATATTTTCCATTTGAAGTTTCCTGAAAGAGGAAAGAAATTAAAGACCCATGGGGTTTAAAGATAAGTTGTTACGAAATGATTTCTAACCAAAGTGCCCTGACAAGTTACCCTGTCTTCAAAAAAGATTCACCCCGGCTTGCCACATTTTTAATGGGCGCACGTGGATTCGAACCACCAACCCGTCGCTTTAAAGCTCCTTAGGAGGGGGAGCTTCCCCCTTCGTGGTTCGAAGCTGCAACCTGTCATGCCCGATCAACTCTGGTTTGCCAAACTTTAATGGGCGCACGTGGATTCGAACCACGAACCCCTGCGTTATCAGCACAGTGCTCTGCCCTTGAGCTATGCGCCCTTTACGAAAGCAACTCCACGCCAAGGCGTCTACTTCTTATCTTCCGGCTTCTTTTCGAGAAAATCCTCAAGGTATTTCTTGACGATATCCTTGGCGCCCAGAGCGAATGCAAGGGCGGCTCCAAAGCAGAAGGCCGCAAGAATTATTATGAAAACGTTGGCGATAAACTCGCCTGCTATATTTATCTGCTGAAGCGCAATGACCACTCCAAAGACCACTATGGCCGTCTGTGTGATCTTGCCGAGAAGCTCTGCCCTGGATATGCCGCTGTTTCCGGCAGTAGTCTTCACTATGCCTGCAAAAAAGCTTCCAAGGAATATGGAAAACACGAATACAAGCAACCCGAGTATCAGATTGGGAATAAACCCAAGGACCCCGTTTATGGCCTCAGGCGGAATTGCCACTCCCGCAAATTCCACGGAGAAGAAAACAACCGCCAGCATGATTATCCAGTATATTGCCAGCCCCAGAAGGTCGGATACTTCCTTCTCTATGTTTCCCTTTTCAAGAAACGCCTTGAGACCGGAGCTTTCTGAAAAATCATCTATACTGATGATCTTGAAAAACTTGGTTAGCAAAACTCTTATGAACTTAGCTATGATCCAACCTATAGCAAATATCAGGACAGCCCCGACCAGGCTCGACAGCCCGTTCCAGAACCTGGCAGCCATATCAGGATACTGGCCCATCATACCCGTTCTTCCCATGCCGCACCTCCTTTGTTGTCAAACACACAGGATATTTCATGGCATCTCGTAAGAATATATACAATAAGATTATACCTCATATCAACCATGGAGACAACTTTTTTTCTACTTGTTCTTCACTATCCAGGTATACCTCGCCTCCCTGGAAAAAGGCTTGAAAGGCCTGCCCCCGGATTCAAAAAACTTCGTGAAAAACTCGAGGTACTGGAGCCTGCTTGTATGCACATAGCTTCCCATGAGATTTATCATCAGGTTGCCAATGTGGCCGCCAATGAAAAGGATAGCGGCAAGGATGTATCCTGCCACGGGTATTCCACTCGACATGAAAACCATCTCGTTTACCACCAGTCCGAGAACCGCGGTTGTCAGGCCGAGCCCGAAAAGCCGGCTGTAGCTGAGGACATCTCCAAGGAGGTTTCCCGCCACGACATTGTATGCCCCGTAAAACGCCCAGAAGAGCTTCATGGCAATACCCTTCTGCTCGCGCGCCTTTAATACCATCAGCACGCCGAAAGATACGGCGAGAAGAAGAACCGGGACAACGACGGCACAGGCAGGCAGGGAGAATCTCTGCTTCAGGTAGATAACCGCTATCATGACTCCCACAAGAAGCTGTATGGCAAGAAGCGAGACCGCTTCCCATGATTTTTTCAATCCGTATGATTTCACGTAATTGTAGACGTTAAGCGTCAATCCCCACACGATCTGCACGTAGCCTATCAGGAGAGCCCATCCGAGAAAGATGAACGTATTATTCCCGCCTCCGAGCGGATCAAGGATAATAAGTGACTTCAAAAACTTTACTGCCGCCCATTGGCCTGGAAGCCTTGAAAGGAGGTCTCCAAACCAGCTTCCCGTAATAATTCCCATGGCCACAGTGGCAATCCCCCCGTAAAGGAGAAGCTTCATGAATTTGACCACCGAAGGCATAAAACGAAACTTCTTCATAAAGATCAGGGCCATGATTGCAAGTATGGCTCCGTAAGCCGCATCTGTTATGCAGAAAGCGAAAGATACTATAAAGAAGAGGGAGAGCGGCCCGGTGGGATCCATATTCTTGTAAACGGGCCTGCCGTAAAGGTCGGTGACCACCTCGAAGGGCTCTATGGCAACAGAGTTTTCAAGAGCTATGGGGATATCCGTGCCGGCTTCAGGTTCTTCAAGGTGGAGATACGCCTCCGGCATAAATTCGTTTACGAAGGAGATTAATCTCTGAATGTCTTTATCCCTGACCCATCCTGCGAAACCACCGGAAAACTTCATTCTGCCGAATTTATTCATCGCCCCATAAAAGGCTGAAAGGCTTTCCAGGTGGTCATGGTAAACAAAAAGGGCGTTCCTGTATTTGCCCAGCTCCTTCAACTCGTCTTCCTTCTTTCTCTTCGCATCCTCGTTTTTCACGAGCAGAGCGTCAAGCCTTTCCATGGCCACGGAAGGTTTAACGTTCCATTTTCTCAATGTAACCGGCGTGCCTTTTATCCTCTCTATCTCCGAAAAAACCTTCTCCCTGGAATCCTTGTGGAATACTACAAGCATGAAAATGCTCTTCCTCGTTTCCCCTGTTTTTTCAGCCTTGAACCCGGCTATTTCCGAAGGGGAATATCCCGATTTCTTATCGAGCCCGAAGAGGCAGAAACCGAAATTTCTCATCCCGTACAGATCCAGGGGAGAAAAATCCATGGATATGGCGGCATCCAGTTCAGCCTTCAATCCGCGGATCCTTTCGCAGATCCTGGCCCTTCGGTCTCTCTCGCCGGAGATACTGGAAAACCTGGAGTAAAGCTCCTGCAGGGGAAAGCTTCTGACAATATCCCTATCTTCTTCCTCGGTTATAACCATCCTGCCTGAAAATGCTTTGCCTTCCGTTTCCCTGAGAAGATCCGCGAGGTACCGGACCTGTCCTATTTTATTTTCAAGGTCCGGAGCCCCTTCCGGCCCGGACAGGAATCCGAAATCTTCGGGGAAACGGTCTATCTCGACGATAGACTCCTTCTGCAGACTGGCGAGAAGACTCCCGGGATCCCCGGTAAAAAAGAGGTAAAACCTCTTCATGTCAGATATCAATTGTCACTCCTTGTTTATCTTGACGTACTGCTCGGTGAGGTCGCAACCCCACCCGGTGGCTTCAAAGTTTCCTTTCTTTACGTCAACACACACTTCTATCCTGCTGCCGGCCATCAGGGAAACGAGTTCCGGCTCATTGTAATCGAGAGGATTTCCGTTGAAAACCTTTATCCCGCATATCGAAACCTCCGTCCTCGAAGTATCCATCCTGGCGCGCACAGAGCCAGCGGAAGAAAGTATCCTGCCCCAGTTGGCCATGCACCCGTAAACCGCTGACTTGAAGAGGTTCGAACCGGCTATCTTCCTGGCAATCCTCCTGGCGTCCCCGGACGACCAGGCTCCCTTCACCCTGACCTCGATGAGCTTGGTGGCCCCTTCGCCGTCGGAAGCGATCTTTACTGCAAGCTGGCGGCAGACATCCTTAAGGCAGGATGCAAAAAGAGAGTAGTCACTGCTTCCCTTGCGTATCGCAGGATTTCCTGCCTGCCCGTTGGCAAGACATACGACCATGTCGTTTGTGCTCATGTCATTATCGACGGTTATCATGTTGAAAGAATCCTCAACGGCCCCGGACAAGGCTTCCTGCAGGTCCTCCCTGCCTATGACCGCATCAGTGGTTATGAAGGCCAGCATCGTCGCCATGCACGGATTAATCATGCCCGAACCTTTTGCCATCGCCCCCATGACAACCTCTTTCTTCCTGCCCTTTATGCCCGTGCCCGAATGAAATTCCTTCATGGCAAGGTCGGTTGTCATGATACCTCTTGCAGCCTCCTGGTGGTTTGCTGCGCCAAGCCGCCCCATGAGCTCGGGGAGGGCATCCGAAATAACCTGGAAGGGGAGTTTTTTGCCTATGGTTCCCGTGGATGCAAAGAGGAGCTCTTTTTTTTCTGCCTTAAGCAGCCCTGCCAGCCTGCCCATGAGGAGATCTGTGTTCCTGCGGCTTTCCTGGCCGTTGCATGTATTTGCGTTGCCGCTGTTCACCAGGACCGCCCTTATGGGATTTTTGATGTTTTTCCGGCTCCACAGCAGGCTGTAGGACTTGAATCTGTTGGTGGTGAAAGTGGCCGCCGCAACGCAAGGGACGCTTGACAGAAGAAGAGAAAGATCGTGCTCTTTCTTTTTCTTTATGCCGGCGCACATGCCTGCCGCGAGAAATCCTTCCGGATAAGTTATTCCGCCTTTTTCCATTTTTCAAGGATTATGTTTGCAAGCTGAAGATCGTCAGGGTAAGTTATTTTGATGTTTTCCCTTTCACCTTCAACCAGGTAAACCCTGGTGTCCGTCCTTTCCACCAGGATAGAATCGTCGCTTCCGTAAAAACCGCTTACGCATGCCTGCCGGTAAGCGTTCCTGAGGATATCCTTCCTGAATGCCTGGGGCGTCTGGACCTGGAAAAGCCTGCTCCTGTCAAGAGTCCTCCCGACAAAAGGGCCTTCAGCCTCCTTGACAGTGTCGCTCAGGGCCGTGCAGGGCACGCAGGCCCCGTATTTTTCAGCCGCCGATATTATCCTCTCCAGAAGGGCAGAGCTCAAAAAAGGCCTCGCCACATCGTGCACGAGGACTATCCCTTCCCCGTCAGAGAGCATTTCCAGGCCGTTACTAACTGAATCCTGCCGGTGACTGCCTCCGGCGGCCACCCTGATCCCCGGACATGTAACCCCGAGCTTCGCCTCCCATTCCTTTTCGCATCCGGCGGGAAGCACCGCTACCATCTCGTCGGCCACAGGGCAGAAGTTTTCTACAGAATAATATATCAACTCCCTGCCGCCAAGCCTGAAAAAAGCCTTGGGCCTGTTCCCGAACCTTTTGCCGCTGCCCGCTCCGGCAATAATGACGCTTATCATATTTTCCCTTACATTTTACCATTAACCGGACGATAAGAACAGGCCGAATCCTGAATGATCCTTTCAGAGGGACCTTCTCCTGCGTCCGGCCTTCATGCGCATCAATACTTCGGGGATCTTTTCCATTATGTCGGAAGCCACCAGGGACTCTTCTCCCTTTTCACGGGCAGCCAGGTCACCCGCAAGCCCGTGGATGTAGGCACCTCTCCTTGCCGCCTCGTAACATCCGAATCCCCTGACCAGCAGGCCGCCTATCATTCCGGCAAGGACGTCGCCGCTTCCGGCGGTAGCCATGCCCGGATTTCCCGTAAGGTTGATGGAAGTTTCCTTCCCGTCGGTGATTACCGTGCGGTGGCCTTTCAGGAGAAGAACCGTTTTATTTCTCCCTGCAAAAAAACTTGCCTTCCCTTCCCTGTCGGCTTCTATTTCAGATATCTTTTCTCCCGTGAGGCAGGACATCTCCCCTGGATGGGGGGTAAGGATGCTGCCCCGGACAAGATTCCTCAGGATCTCCCCATCTCCAGAAATTATTCTTATGGCATCGGCATCTATGACTAACGGCCTGCCGGATTCAGATATGATTCTCCTGGCGAAAATGGCGGTCTCACAATCCGTGGAAATGCCCGGACCTATCACGATGGCATCTATCCTTTTCTCTATGTAGCCAAGGCAGGCATCGGCTCCCGAGGGTGAAAAAGTGCCCCTTTCTGTTTCGGGAAGGGGCAAACTCATGGCCTCGGTCAGCTTTGCCTCTATTATCCCGTTCAGGCTTTTGGGGATGGCGGCCGTGACAAGACCGCACCCGCACCGGAGCGCGGACATTGAGGCAAGGCACACGGCCCCTGTCAGCCCAGGGCTTCCGCCAATGACCATCAGGTGTCCGTAATCCCCCTTGTGACTATCCCTCTTTCTTCCGGGCATTAACATTTTTCCCTCCGGGGAAAATGGAAATAAGGATGCCTTTACTCCCCTGGCAATTTTCAGCCTTTCTTACTTATTATATATGATGCAGACGGCCACCGCAATATCCCTGGTGTGAGAGATGGAAAGAGATATGCTCCGGTCCCTGATTTTTTCCCGGAGGAAAGAATCCCTGATTTCTATGAATGGCCTGTTGACTGGAGAGCGTTTGACTTCTACGAGGGGATAAAATGGGACGGCCTGGCCGTTCTTGATGTCAAGGCAACTTAAGAACGCCTTCTTCGCGGCAAGGTTGCCGGCAAGGGTGACGACGTTTTTGCAGCAAGACGTCTCCGAAGGGGAGAATAATTCCCTTCTCTGAAAAACCGAAAGCTTTTTAATGTCGCAAGGGGATTGAATACCGATAGAGAGTCTTGTCATTTAGGAAGAGGCACGATATTGACTATCTTGCTGCCCTTTCTTTCAGAAAACTCGACGATGCCGTCAACAAGGCTGTAAATGGTATAATCCCTGCCTATGTCAGCCCCGCTTCCCGGCTTGATCCTGCTTCCTCTCTGCCTTACGATGATGCTTCCGGCCGTAACGCTCTGTCCGCCGTACACTTTAGTTTCCAGGTACTTTGGGTTTGAATTCCTGCCGTTTCCTTGTTTTTTTCTTCCCATAATGTTAAAGATTATAACAAAAAGCTTTCCTCCTGTCAACAGATAGCCCTTTTATGGCCTGCAGTCCCACATCTCCCAAAGCATCTCTATCGCGGTATCAGTCATTACCACGGCCGCTTCCGGCATGAAACGCCTCGACTTGTAAGGCCACTGGCCGTACCCGCCCCTGCCTGCCTGCTGGATGGGAGGGAAATATCCCCTGGAGGAGTTTGAAAGCTCCACCACCATGGTATTGGCCGCCGGAGAATATCTCTTTATCTCGTCCCCCAGGGCGGTGAAGATCTCTCCGGGCAGGCCCACCAGCGCGGTCTCCCCGATGCGCAGGCACTGTATGGGCACCGTTGAATCTTCAGGTTCCGGCTGCCACGCATCATAGGTATCCACCAATCCCTTCTCCAGGTATCCGAGGTCGTTCCTCTTCTTTAATTCCACGATGAACCTGTCGCTCTCGGGAGTCTTGACAAGCCGGGGAAATTTCACGTTCCTGAGCCTGTAATCCACTGGAGATGATTTCATGGGTTCAACGGCTCTCTCCGCGGCCATAATGGCAGCTCCGGCGATGCCCCTGCCGATCTGCTCGTGCGGAAGTCCGGGCAGGCAGTCAACGTCTCCGGCTGTACCCTGCAGGAAAAGGCATGGGACATCCTTCCCGTAAACCGCTGATATCGTGGCCGCTACATCCCCGGGCCATTCGGCCCAGATGATCTCGGGCCCGCTGTTGGGATGGCAGGCGTAATTTACGGCGAAAGTCTTTACGTTATGAGAGGCATCCCTTACGCAGAAAACCTGCACGGAATTGTCGAGGGAGTGGGCAAATCCTATCCTGCCGTCGCTTCCACCCTTCATGGGCTTCAGGTCATATACCTCTTTGCCGCTCTTGAGACGGCATAATTTGTTTATGGAAAATCCTTCCGCTTCTGTCCTGCCGTAATATATTGATGATTCTTCGAGGCAACGGCAGGCCTTCAAAACAACATCGGACATCTGTTCTACCAGTTTTGCCACGTAATCGGGATCAGGAGTAAGGGGAGACCCGGGATTTGAAGAAAGAACGGGAGCCGTATGGGTATGGGTGGCTGAAAGCATGACCGCTTCCGGAGGCAGTCCGCATGAAGCGGCTATCTTCTCCTTTACCAGCACGGAAACCTGAACGGGCATTCCGCACAGGTCGTTTGCAACCATCGCCACGGTCCTGCCGCCGCTTTCCACGACGAGGGCCCTGGTGTAAAGCCGGCTCTTGATCTCCTTTGCAATACGCTTGTGAAAATATCCCGCCAGCTCCGTTCCCAAAGGCGGAGTGATATCAATCTGGGCAGATCCAACTTTACATCCATTCGTTCCAGGCATTTGACGTTTCCTTTTAACAGGTTATGCTCTATAAGAGGCTTATTGCAGCCCCAGCAATTTTACGGCGTTTTCACGGGCGATCTTCTGGAATACGTTCTCTGTTATCTTTTTCCCGTTTCTCAGTTTTAGAATAAAATCCACAAGCGGAGTAGATGTATTCATCCGGCATATATCGGTCCCGAAATAAAGCCTGTCCTGGAATTCTTCGAGGAAATGAACGGCATATTCGGGATCCCTTGCCAGGGCGTAATAGCCGCTTCCGGCGGACAGGTCGCCCATGAGGTTCTTGTACCTCCTGAAAAGCTTGGGGAGGACCCCTTCTTTCTTAACAGGTGTCGTGGGATAGAGCGCCCTGTCCCATGGCGTTTCCAGCTCCGCCATCTCGGACCAGAAGACCGCCGAATGTCCCAGGAAGTTGAGCCCGGGAAACTTGTTCAGCACGATCTCAAGCTGGGGAAGACCCGGATCGTCGTATAGGCCGTAAGTGTAACCCATCGTGGAAGAAAGATGGAAAATGATGGGCATCCCGGCTTTCTCGGCATGCTTAAAAAGGTTCTGGCATTTTGGATCCAGGAAAGGGAGATTGGGAGAAACCTCGCCGATTCCCTTGCACCCCTTCTCCTTGTAATATAGAATAAGCTCGTCGAGAGGGGCGTCCGGAGAGTTGCTGACGGCCCTCGGGTCAACGTTGCAGAAAGGGACGAACCTGTCAGGATATTGCCCGCATATACTCAGAACGTCCTCTACCGACTGCATAAAATATGACGCTTCAGGGTTTACCTCGGGCAGTATCACCGCCTTTTCCACCCCTATGCTGTCATACCTTTTTATCAGGTCTTCCGCCTGCGGAAACATGGGCTTGCCCGCGGGGAAATAATTGGGATACCTCGAAGCGTGAACATGTATGTCTATAAACATTTTTCTCCCTTGCCTTTCAGGAAAACGTCTTCATCTTCCACAGGGCTCATCCTAAAAGATGAGGTAAGATGGAACTTATTTTGACTTGAAGAATTGTAAGATATAAGATTATACTCTGTCAATAGGAATGGAAAAGCGTTATGCATGATCAATACTGCATCGTATGAAAAGAAGGAGGAAGGCAGCCCGTTTAAGAAAACCGCCTCTGGGGCCCAGGGGCAGAAACCTTGAAGGAACAGAAAAGATGGGAAAGATATACTTCCCCCAGTTCAGAAGGGGCAGGAAAGGAATCGAAATCCAAAAGGGGATGACCATTCTCGAAGCCGCACAGGTCTCGGGAGCCGGGATCCACGCCGAATGCGGGGGTGTAGGGAAATGCGGCAAATGCGCCGTCAGGGTTGAAAGAGGGGAAGAAAACCTCAGCCTTCCCTCACCGGAGGAGAAAGAATTACTGCCCCGCCGGGGAGAGAGGCTCGCCTGCAAGGCAAGGATTGAAAGGGACCTTTCCGACATTACCGTTTTCATCCGGCATTTCGGAGAATACGAGATCCTGGGAAAAGGCGCAGGCAGGCAGGTGGAACTCCTGCCTCTTTTCCATAGAGATAAGGACATGGTTTTCAGGGAAGATGTACCGGTGGACGACTACAGGGGGGCAATCTACGGCATTGCCGCCGACCTTGGAACCACCACGCTGGTTCTCGAACTTGTCAACCTTGAAGACGGGCAGATCCTCGACACCTCCGCCCGGACCAATCCGCAGATATCCTACGGCAACGACGTTGTTTCCCGGATAGAGTTCACTTCCTCCGACAGGAAAAATGGCAGGTATTTCGGCCAGGAAGAAAAAATGGAGCGGTTGTCAAGGCTCCGCGGACTCCTTGCGGAGATCGTGAACGATTCGATCAAACTCTTCTCCGGGAAAATGGGCAGGGATATCGGGGAATGCATTTACCACCTTGTGGGCGCGGGCAATCCCGTGATGAGGAACATCTTCTTCGGGATAGACGTCTCTTCCCTCGGGGTCATGCCTTACGAACCCCTTCACAAGGAAGCGGTAATATCGAAACCCTCCAGCCTGGGCCTGGATATGAACGACAAAGGGGAGGTTTACGGCGTGCCCCTCATAGGGGGCCATGTCGGGGGAGACACCGTTGCCGGCATACTCGCCTGCGGCATGTACAGGAAAAAAGAGATCGGACTCCTTGTCGACATAGGCACAAACGGGGAAATCGTACTGGGCAACAACAGCCTCATGATAGCCTCTTCATGCGCGGCCGGCGGCGCTTTCGAGGGAACGTCTGTCAGCTGCGGGACGGGCAGCATAGAGGGAGCCATAAAGAGCATATCCATTTCAGACGGCCGGATCTCATTCTCCACCATAGGAGGCAAGGATTCTGTGGGGGTGTGCGGATCAGGACTCATAGACCTCCTGGCAGAGATGCTCAGAAACGGACTGATGACGGAAAACGCCCGCATAACGGAAGATTTCCGCATATCAGGGGACCTCAGGCTGACCCAGTCCGACATATACCAGCTCATCACCTCCAAAGCCGCCATAAAGACCGGATGGCAGATACTCCTCAGGAAATACCCCGCACAGGCAGGGGATATAAACAGGGTCTGCCTTTCAGGAGGGTTCGGCAACTTCATCAACACGAAAAACGCCGCCAGGATAGGTCTGATACCCTGTGTCGACGAGAAAAAGATTGAGAAGATAGGCAACGGTTCGCTTGAAGGCGCAAGGGAGATCCTTATTAACAGAAGGTCCCTGAAGGATGCGGCCGCCATAGCTGCCGGGGTAATACACGTCAAGCCCAACGAGGCAGAAAAGGATTTCGAGTACATGCTGGCCGGCAACATGTATTTCAAGGGCGGAGAGTGAGCCGGACGGAAGGGCTAATCCCCGGGCGTCACCGAGATCCTTACGGCCCTTTCAGTCTTTTCAGTGACCTTGAATTCCTCTGAAACCTCCAGGCCGCAAACCCAGGCAATGACTCCCCTTGATTCAAAAAGAATTATCCGGTCCCTGTCAGGCTTTTCAACCTTCCTGTCCATAAGGAACCTCGAAAGGCTCTTACGGCGTCCGCCCATGCCCAATGGAGAGAACATATCTCCCTTCTTCCTGCCCCTTGCAATAAGTTTTCCGCCCGTCCTGCCTGCGTCGAGAAAACAGGTGAAACTATCCTTGCCTGTAAACATCCCCCGGGTAACCGGGACCTCCGAAGAGATTGCCGCCCGTCCGTCTTCAAGAACGGCCCTTCCGGGCACATCCAGGATAACGGGACGGATGGATCCGGGCGATTTTTCATCCATGGGCCTGTCCTCCAGGATACTGCGCAGCTGCGCCGGACCCAGCCGGCAGGACTTTACCGAATCGAGCCTCTTCCTTGCCTTTTCAATGGAATCAAAAGACCTGTGCATGTTTCCGGAAGAAGCCCCGATAAGAAGGGAGATGAAAACCCTTTTAACGGAGAGATGCATCGACCTGTACGGCTCCATCTCCATGCCGTTCAGCGCCGCGGAAAGAGGGTCAACTCCCCGGCAGAGAGCCTCTCCTTGCAGGAATTCAAAATCAGACTGGAGGAGAAGGGCGGTCCTTCCAAGGTTCTCCTTGAAAGACGGGTTGTATCTCTCCAGGAGAGGAATTGCCTCTTTCCTTATCCTGTTCCTGAAAAAATCGGGCGAAAGGTTGTACGAGTCCATCCTGTGCGGGATGGCCGCCTTTACAAGCGCACCCAGTATCGAAGGCTTGTCTATGCCGAGAAGGGGTCTGACAAGGAGAAGAGACGGGCTGCCCGGAACGGGAGAGACGGGAAGCATTCCCCTGAGGCCTGCAAGCCCCGTACCCCTGACGAGGTGCATAAGGAGCGTCTCGGCCTGGTCATCAAGGGTATGGCCCGTGGCTATCTTTTTGCAGCCTGCAGACGCGGAGATACGGCATAATTCCCTGTACCGCAAAATCCTCCCCTTCTCCTCTATGCCACTTATTCCTTCAACCCTTATGTCCCCCCGGTAGAAATCAAGTCCGAAGGATTCGGCCAGCCCCTTCACAAAAACGGCCTCTTCCTCGGCTTCCCGCCTCATGTGGTGGTGGATATATGAGACAGAAACCCTTGCGCCCCTTTCTCCTGCCGCGCGCGCAAGAAAATGAAGCAGGAATACCGAGTCGGGACCCCCTGAGACTGCAGCAAGAATGGAATCGCCCCGGCACAACATGCCGAATTCGTCAGCAAAGTTCCCGGCCTTCCTGAAGAGCGTTTCCATACAGTATACATTACTTAAAAGAAGGCTTTATGTCAACATTTACACAGACAGGAAAGACGGAAACGGGTCTGCACGTAAAAAGCATGGGTATGACCTCCCGGGCGCGCCCTTGCCCCGGAGACAAAGGCACATCATCAAAAACTTGAAAGGTTTCCCGTTATATGGTATAATATTTAAGGGGAAGAAAAATGGAAAAGAACGACATTAAGGGGAAAAGCGGGGTCGCCTTGATAATGGTTCTGGTTATGGTCATTATCTTTTCTTCCCTTATCCTGGCGGTTGTCATCTCCTCAACCACCGCTATCAGGAGAGCCCACTTCTTCAAGGATAAGACCGTTGCCCTCCAGGTGGCCGAAGCCGGTTTACAGGACGCCTTTTTCTGGCTCAACCATAAGGGATACGACTCCCAAAATTACCCCGACAACAATCAATATTTCCAGGGTTCCGCATACACGGGAACGGATACGTGGATTGATTCCACAGAAGAGTTTAATCCCACCGGGATGGAACAGGCAAAATGCGTGCTGCGCATTTCAACAACGGGCACAGACAACGGGGACACGCTCACATCCACGGGAACCTACAGGGGCAGATCGGCAACCGTATCCGTGAAGATACGGGGCGCCAACACCCCCGGAACCGAACTCAAGGGGGCATACCAGGGGGTGGCGGAAGCATTCAACAAGAAGGCGATATATGCCGCAGACGTTGAGCTGGGAGCAGCAACTGTAACAGGAAACGTCACGACCCTTACGGCCAGGCCTGGAATAATGCCCGGATCTCAAGCCACGTGGACAGAGACCGGCATATCCATACCCTGGTTTAAAACAACAACGGGTTTTGAGCTGCCGGGAGAACCCGGATCGTTTGACGAAGTTTACAGCGAGACCGGTTACGTTTACAGGAATCCTGCCTATATCCCCGGCTCCGGGGAAGTCAACTCCCTTGACGACGGGGTTTACTGGGAAACGGGACTTTACGTTTTCGGAAGAAATAACACCAACGGCGCCGCAGAGCCTTTTTCAGCCCAGGGAAACGTCAGGGTAATGGCATCCAATTTGAGCATACCCGCAAACGGCGGCACCGTCTCCATAGGCCACTACCTTAAGGTTGAAGGGGGCGACATATCGATACAAAGGAGCATAACCACGTCAAACAGCGGCGCCTGCGCAATGGATGTCGGGGATGGCAACACAGTGACGATCTCGCCCGGGATAACGGTCACGGGAGACCTGGTCGTGAGAAACGCGCCCGTATCTCTGAGCAACAACATAGTCTCGGGAAGCGTGGTGACCAACAGGGACCTGGCCCTGTCGGGAGGCAATATCATAGACGCATCATCAAGCCCATACGGAGCGGCGCTGATGATAACGTATAAAACAACCGGCAAGCCCGACGATCTCAGCTCTGAAACAAGGATCCTTGATATAAACCCCACGCCTGCCGTGACACTGGGTACAAACCAGAAAACCGCCGCCTTCCTTTCATTCCAGAACGGGATAATCAACGTGAACGGCAACTTCCTTCCTTCTTACAACAACCCGGGGCAGTCATGCATAGTCAACTACTCGGGAGCGGCTTCCCAGGTCAACATAGGATTAACCTCCATATCCAACATAAGGGGGAGTGTTTACTCCTACAAGGATATACGGCTGGATAACCATACCCATGATATAACGGGCATACTCGTTGCAGGGGAGAAGGCAACCCTCAACGCCGGGCATATCATATACGATCCTGATCCGTACCTTGAATACCCTGCGGTATATGATAACTTTGGCTCCGGAAGGAGAAAATACCTGCCCGTACCGGGCAGCTGGGAAATAAGATGGTAGGCAAAATGAAGAATACCCCGGCCAGAAAGAGAAAAAAGGGTGCGGGCTCATGCGGCTTCACGCTGCTTGAGCTGGTCATATCCATATTTCTCATCGCGGTGGTACTGGGAACCATACTCCTGCTTTTGTCGGCCAACCTCAACGTTATAGAAAAGGCAAACGAAATGATGATTGCCAACGCTCTGGCCCAGTACTCCCTGGAAGAAGTAAAGAACATAGAGTTCCCTCCCGTTTACACAGACAGGCAGTCAGATTACGGAGACAGGCCGGAAAGCGGTGGGAACTATATGCCTCCGGAAAGCGTCGATCCCGTAAATGACGGGCAGGACAGGACCCCCGGGGGAGAAGCCGGCAGTTTTATGGTAAAGAGGTACGATTTCAGGTACGACGCAGGCGGCAACTTTCTCGACGGCAGCACATCGGATGAAACGGAAAAGACGACGTCCCACCTGGTTGACATATACGTGCTGAAGAAAAAGGACAGGAGCGTACTGCTCAAAAATTCGGTAATGATTTCAAGAGACGGCTTGCAATAAGGAAGAGGAAAAGATGGCTCAAAGAAAAATGGGTTTTACCGTGGTGGAACTGCTGGTGGCAATGTCCATACTTGTCATTGCTTTCGGCCTGGTGACCTATCTCTACACGAAGGCGGCGAGGGTCAGGAAAGTGGTCGTGGTACACAGCGAGATACAGCAGGTGCTATCCCAGATGATAAGCGAGCTTGCTTACGGGGAACAGGGCAGGTGGGCCATCTCAGGCGCATCCCGCATAAACGCAGGCTCGACCGACAGTCAGCTTAATTGTTCCGGAACGTACAACGGGATTGCCTGGACGATGAATGCAGCGATAGACGATGACGGGCAGGCAACGATAATAACCCACAGGGATGCTTCGGGCCCACTGTCGCTCGATCCGGAAAAAAACATTGCCCTCAACAGCAGCCTTACCACCGATCCGCTTGCCCAGCTCTCGGGAAGGCTATCCATGTTCGAATATTTCGATGCGTCAAACAACCCCTGCAATCCGGAGAATGCGACTTTCGTCAGGATAACCCTCTGGGCAGCCTCCACCGATCCCTCAATGAACAATGCGCCTCCCGTATCGATAATCACGGGAGTCAAGCTCGCCAACAGGGTTTCTTTTGCTCCCTGACATCATCCCGGCCTGACGTGATATTCCACAGTGAGACATATCCCATTGACTGGCGTAAAAACACCAGTTTAAGCGGAGGCATGATTGGTGGTTGAAGGCAAAATAATATCCTGAAGGAGCAAGACAAATTCATTCAGCTCACATTTGGTTCTGTCATCCATCCCTGCATTGTGATACGAAAAAGCAACTAACTCCTCATCCCTCTTGCCCTGGGCCTTCGTCAACGGGCTTCGCCTGTGTTGAAGGCCCAAATGAATTCCTGCCTGCGCATTTTTCACTCATGAGAAGAACCCCTGTAAATTACCTCAGGGCCTGAAACATATGTTTTTCTGGACAAATCCGGAATAGGTGGTATAATAGGCGCTTATGGAACCTAAATATATAAGCATAAAAGGGGCCAAGGAACATAACCTTAAGAACATAGACCTTGACATACCGAGGAACAGCCTGGTTGTTATAACGGGACTTTCCGGCTCGGGCAAATCCTCTCTTGCATTTGACACCCTCTATGCAGAGGGGCAGAGAAGGTATATTGAAAGCCTGTCAGCCTATGCGCGCCAGTTCCTTGAGCAGATGAAAAAGCCGGACGTCGACCATATCACGGGACTGCCTCCGGCAATAGCCATAGAACAGAGGAAGGCGGCATCCAATCCCCGTTCTACGGTTGCCACCACCACGGAAATATACGATTACCTGAGACTTCTCTTCGCCAGGACAGGCATCCCATACTGTCCGGAGTGCAACAAGCTGATATCGAGAGAATCCTCCACGGAAATCATAGACAGGATAACGGGAAAAAAAGACTCCCGCGGTATGCTGGACATCCTTGCCCCGGTTATCAGGGGAAGGAAGGGAGAGTACAAAAAGATCCTCGACCAGATAAGGAAGAGCGGTTTCCTTATGGTCAGGATTGACGGAAAGTACCACGCGCTTGATGAAGATATCAAGCTGGGCAGGTACAAGACCCACGAGATAGACGTTCTCATAGACAAGTTCAATCCTTCCCAGGAGGACAGAAGCAGGATAGCAGAAAGCGTGGAGATGGCCCTTAAGGTTGGAAAAGGGCTCATGATAACCGAATCGAAGGGAAAAGACAGCTTTTACAACGAGCATTACTCCTGCAAAACCTGTGGAAGGGGGTTTGAAGAACTGTCTCCCAGGATGTTCTCCTTCAATAGCCCTTACGGCGCCTGCCCCGAATGCAAAGGACTGGGGTTTCTTATGAAGGTCGACCCCGACCTGGTCATACCCGACAGGGAAGTGACATTTAGAAGCGGCGCTGTCAAACCGTGGCAGGAAGCCGGGGGAAGGGGCCTTTTCATGTATTACAGGGGCCTTCTCAGAAATATACTGAGGAAACTGAACAAGACCATAGACAGCAGGCCGTGCGACCTCACCAGGGAAGAACTCGACATACTTCTCAATGGTTCCGAAGAAGCCGGGTTTGAGGGCGTAATTCCCAACCTCGAACGGCTCTTTCACCAGACCGAGAGCCAGCACAGGAGGGATGAGATATTAAAGTATATAAGAGAGGTAAGCTGCCCGGTATGCAGGGGAGGAAGGCTTAAAAAAGAATCCCTCAATGTCAGGGTTGCGGGAAAATCGATAATGGAGATAACATCAATGAGCATAAAGGCCTCCAAGTCGTTTTTCCGGGACATAAAGCTGGCAGAAAAGGATAAGACCGTTGCAAGCCAGATCCTCAAGGAGATCTTGAGCCGCCTCTCTTTCATGGAAGAAGTCGGGCTCAATTACCTTACCCTCGACAGGATGACCCATACTCTGTCCGGGGGAGAGGCCGAGAGGATAAAGCTTGCCACCCAGATAGGATCAGGCCTGGTGGGCGTCATTTATATCCTCGATGAACCAACCATAGGGCTCCACCAGAGGGACAATATTAAACTTATAAGCACGCTGAAACAGCTCAGGGACATCGGCAATACGGTCGTCGTTGTTGAACACGACGATGAAACGGTAAGGAGCGCGGATTACATCGTAGACCTCGGTCCGGGAGCTGGCAAACACGGCGGCCAGATCGTGGCCAGGGGCACCGTGGAAGAAATTCTCAAAAATCCCGAATCCATCACGGGCAGATACCTTTCCCGCAGCCTGTCGATACCCGTTCCTGCAAAACACAGGAAGGGAAACGGCAGGCGTATCCACATCCTCGGGGCAAGGCACAACAACCTGAAAAACATAAGCGTGGAGATCCCCCTGGGCATGCTGGTATGCGTTACCGGGGTCTCCGGATCAGGCAAGAGCAGCCTGGTCGAAGATATCCTTTACAAGGGCCTTAAGAAGATCCTTTACAAGTCGAGGGAAGAACCGGGAGAGCACGATGCCATCATGGGAGTGGAAGAAATCAAGAAAACGGTGGTCATAGACCAGTCTCCAATCGGCAGGACCCCCAGGTCAAATCCAGCGACATATACAAACGCTTTCACCTTCATAAGGCAGATCTTTGCAAATACAGAGGAATCCCGCATACGGGGATACCAGCAGGGCAGGTTCAGTTTCAACGTGAAGGGAGGAAGGTGCGAAGCCTGCATGGGAGACGGGATAAAAAAGATCGAAATGCATTTTCTGCCCGACGTTTACGTGCCGTGCGATGTCTGCAAGGGAAAAAGGTATAACCGGGAAACCCTGGAGATCACCTACAAGGGAAAGAATATAACCGAAGTCCTTGAGATGAAAATAGAGGACGCCCTCGCTTTCTTCAAGTCTTCACAGGCGGTCAGCAACAAGCTACAGACTCTCAACGATGTGGGACTGGGATATATCGAGCTGGGACAGCCGGCGACAACCCTGTCCGGGGGAGAGGCCCAAAGGGTAAAACTTGCCACCGAACTTTCGAGAAAGGGAAACGAACACACCCTCTACATCCTCGACGAACCTACGGTAGGCTTGCATACAGCGGATATCGCCAAGCTGCTTGACGTTCTCAACAACCTTGTTGATGCAGGCTCAACGGTTCTTGTTATCGAGCACAACATGGAGGTCATCAAATCGGCAGACCACATTATAGACCTTGGCCCGGAGGGTGGAGACAGGGGCGGCGAGATAGTGGCGGAAGGAACCCCGAAACAGGTGGCATCCTGCAGGAAATCCTACACTGGCCGCTTTCTCAAGGAAGCGCTCAGGTAAACCGGCACGTCAGAAATGTGAAAATCCCGAAGGTCTCATCCTGAAGGTCCCGCTGCCGGAGACCCCTTCAAAAATCCTGTCCCGGGTAATTTCTCCTATCCTGGTAACAGGCATTCTTCCCACCCTTTCGGGAACCCTGTCCCTGAAATTCCCCGGCACGGTGAAAAGGAGCTCGTAATCCTCCCCGTCGTTCAGGGCGTGGCCAACGGCTTCCTCCCTGCAGGAACTCATCCTCCTTGCGGCGGCTGAAACGGGTATGGAGTCGAGAAAAATCCTGAACCCCCTGCCGCTGGCAACCGCAAGTCTTTCAAGGTCTGAGGAAAGCCCGTCGGAAATGTCCATCATGGCCGTCACGGGCACCGACCTTAATATCTTCCTGCCTTCCTCTATCCTGGGTTTTGGGTCGAGATGCTTTCCGAGAATCGTTCCGCCAAGGACGCCGGTCACGTAAATGTCGTCGCCCGCACCCGCTCCGCTTCTCAACTTAAGGTATTTTTTCTCCACCTTGCCGGCCATCGACACGTCTATGAAGATGAAAGGGGCCCTGCTCAGGTTCCCCCCCACGATGTCAAACCCATAGGTACCGGCCATCTTTTCCATGCCTCTCATCAGCCCGGAGACAAGCTTCAACGAACCTTCCGGCAGTCCCACCGACACGAGGGCGTAAAGGGGTATGCCTCCCATGGCGGCTATATCGCTAAGATTGACGGCCATCGCCTTCCTGCCAACCTGAAAAAAGGTCGCCTTATCCCTGGTGAAATGCACGTTTTCAACAATCGAGTCGGAGGTCAGAAGAAGGTAGTGCCTGGAATCGTAAGAGATGACCGCCGTATCGTCCCCCGGTCCCACGAGGACGTCCGCGTTCTTTATGTGAATCTTATTCCTGATGAACCTTATTATCTTTTCTTCTTCCATGGGGTATCCTTTTTTCAAGAAAATTATACCACAATTTTGATGGCGCCCCCTGCCTTGTGGTAAAATATGGATATGGAAAGAAAAGCGGACATTGAGAGAAAAACGAAGGAGACCGAGATTGAAATTGGCCTGAGTCTTGAAGGCAAGGGGACCTCTTCCATCTCCACGGGGGATGGATTCCTCGACCACATGCTCGATCTTTTCTCCAGGTTCTCCGGGATTGACGTCATGCTGAAGGCCAGGGGCGACCTCCACGTGGATTCTCACCACCTGGTGGAAGATGCCGGGATCTGCCTGGGACAGGCCCTGAAGAAGGCCATGGGGGACAAGAAAGGCATCAGGAGGTTCGGCTTTGCCTCCATGCCCATGGATGAAACCCTCGTAAACACGTCTCTCGACATATCCGGGCGGCCCTTCCTTGTCTTCAACGTGACTTTTGTGAAGGGGAGGGAAGGGAGCTTCGACACGGAAGATGCCAGGGAATTTCTCAGGGCGCTGGCGACACACTCCGGGATAACCCTCCACGTGAACCTGGTTTACGGGGAAAACCTCCACCACGTCAACGAGGCCATCTTTAAATCCCTCGGGCTGGCGCTCAGGGAAGCCTTGAGGATAGAAGGCTCGGCCCTGCCATCCACAAAGGGCGTCATAGACTGACGAAATGATATGAAAGAAAGCCTCAGGCTCTTCCTCGATTACATTGAACACCAGAGAAACTATTCCCCCAATACCGTGGACGCGTACCGCAGGGACCTCTTTTTCTTCATTTCTCACCTGAAAGCAAAAGGCACGGCCTCCCTGAACAGGGTGGACTACAGGATCCTGGTCGAATTCCTTTCGGTTCTCAGGGAAAAAGGGCTTGCGGACAGCTCGGTGGCCCGGAAGGTCGCAAGCATCAAGGCCTTCTTCAAGTTCCTGTCAGTCAGGAAAATTACCGGATCTAACCCTGCCCTTATCCTCTCAACTCCCAAGAAAGGCGAAAAGCTTCCCAGGTTTCTCTCCCTCGAAGAGGTGACCCGGATAATAAGCGGCCCCTCGGGCAAAAAATGGCAGGCCTTGCGGGACAGGGCTATACTCGAGATGCTCTATTCGACGGGCATAAGGGTGGGAGAACTCACTTCCCTGGAGAGGAAAGACATAAATATTATAGAGGAGATGATCAGGGTGACGGGCAAGGGAAGGAAGGAAAGGATCGTCCCCATAGGCCGGCCGGCGCTGGCCTGCCTCATGGAATACATGGAGAAGAGGCCGTACGCAAGGGAAGAAATCCTTTTTCTCAACAAGCACAGGAAGCCCCTGACGGCCAGGAGCGTGGAAAGGCTGGTAGAAAAGTATGCCATGGCGGCAGGACTGGGCCGGAGCATAACTCCTCACACATTCAGGCACACCTTTGCCACCCATCTTCTTGAACGGGGCGCAGACCTGCGAACGGTACAGGAACTCCTGGGCCACGAGCAGATAACTACGACCCAGGTTTACACACACCTGACGGTGGACAGGCTCAAGGAATTCTACAGCAAGGCCCACCCGCGGGCGCGGTAATTCTCACAGGGGCATATTCACAAGGAACCTGGTTGCCTCTCCTGATGGAGAGAGGCCGGGAGCTTTCAGGATGCTCCACGTTTCCCTGTGGACGGCTTTTTCCCCGGGTTCAAGCCTCGTGAGGGGACCGAGGGTCTCAAGCTCGAGCATCTCAGAGTTGGTGTAAGCCTCGACACTGCTTCCGTGGTCCGGGTACGGACCCTCTGAAGCTTCAAAACCCTTGACGAAAAGCATCCCTGCCGACCAGTACGCCGTCCAGGAAGGATTTGCCGAAACGCCTATCTTGCAGGGACCCGCGGCCTTGCCGTCCTGGATGAGGAAGATGTAATCCTTCTCCCAGACGATCCTTTTGTCGGAAAGATCAGTGTAAGGCCAAAGAATGACTTTCCTGTCTGGAAGAAGCCCTTCCATTGCCCTCCTTACGGGAAGAATTGCAAAGCCTCCGGGCCTCATCACGGTCAGGGACCAGCAGGCAAGCTCTATCGTCCACCTGCCTGTATTCCTTACCACGTGAAGAACATCCAGACCATTTCCGCATCTATCCCGGATCACAATTTCCTTCTCTACAGAATTCTGTATTTCTGTATTTCCATAAATACTTATCGCGCCTTTCTCCGCCTCTATCCTGACCGGCGAACTGTCGGGAGAGTAAGAGCGCGGGCTGGCCTCAGGGGCGGTCCAGAGCCTGTGTCCGCCGTATATGCGCCAGAATCCGTCCGCGGTTTGCATGCCGAAGCCCGGCAGGATGCCGAAAAGGTTCTCTCCGGGGGTCTCCCTGCGAGCAAGCTTGAGGATCCTGGGCCCTATGCCGGTTGCCACTCCCACAACATATTTTCCAATCTCGAATTCCTTCATTTCGGGGATATTCTTCTCTCTGTCCATTCCGCCTCCTTTTTCATGCGATAATATATAACTTATGAAGTATGGAGTCAAATCGGGGCCTTTTCACATGTCTTCCTTGTTATGTTATAATGTCTTGCTATGAGAAATTACAACCTTTCTTCCGAGGTCGAAAAAGCAGGAGTCAGGAAGTACGGCAGGAAGATGCTCTACCTTCCTTACGAAAAGATAAAGACCCTCGAGGTGCCGAACTTTACGGCAATGGGCAAGGTTGCCGCGCTCAGGTTCATAGAATGGCTCCAGAAAAACCCCGGAGGAGTCATATCCCTGCCCACCGGGAAGACCCCGCAGTATTTCATAGAATGGACAAGCCACTTTCTCTCGGGATGGAAAAACCGCAAGGTAGCCGCGGAGCTTGACAGGTGGGGACTTTCTACAGCCAGGCCTGACATGAAATCCTTCTGGTTCGTCCAGATAGACGAGTTTTACCCCATTGATCCGGCCAGGGAAAACAGCTTCAGCCATTACATCCGCAAATTCTACATAAAGGGCTTCGGGCTCGACCGGAAGAAATGCCTTCTTATGGACACGTGGACAAGGGGAACCGCCGAAGGAATGACCCTGGGGGAGATCTTTCCCGAATGCAAGGCGGACCTCTCCCTGAGACACAGGAGCCCGAAAAACGAGGCGGAAAGCCATCAGCAGAAGGCCATTTACGAGGCGGACAGCTTCGCCATGGATTACGAAAACAGGATAGCCGAACTCGGAGGCATAGGCTTTTTTCTCGGGGGCATCGGGCCCGATGGACACATAGCCTTCAACATAAGGGGCTCAGACCACAATTCCACGACAAGGGTCCTGAACATCAACTATGAAACAGCGGCGGCCTCGGCAACAGACATGGGCGGAATAGAGATGTCGAGGAACAAGGCGGTTCTGACCGTGGGACTGGCAACGATAACCCGCAACTCCTCGGCAACAGCGATCATCATGGCCGCCGGCGAAGGCAAGGCTGACGTCATCAGGCACAGCGTGGAAGACGATCCATCCATACTATATCCTGCCACCTGCCTGCAGAAAATCGGGGGATCGAGATTCTACGTGACATCGGGAGCGGCATGCATGCTGACAGGCAGGAAACAGGCAAGGCTCAAGGCATACAGCAAGATTCCCTGCAGGGAGAAGGAAAGCATAGTGACCGACATTACCGCCAGGCTGGACAAGCCGATAGAGATGGTCACCCTTTCCGATCTCAAACATGATATAAACGGTTCGGTTCTGCTGGAGAAAGAAACCGGTTTCAACCTTGAAAAGCTGGTCGGGGAGATAACACTGAATTACTCTGAAAGGATAGCCCGGGGCGTCCAGGAGATAAAAAACACCTCTTTCCTCCACACCGCCCCGCATCACGACGATATAATGCTCGGCTACCTTCCTTACATACTCCACCTCGTGAGGCAGCCGACCAACTTCCATTATTTCGCCACCCTGAGCAGCGGGTTTTCCTCCATTACCAATTCTTACACCCTCTCCATGCTTTCAAACCTTGAAGCCTTCATAAGTACCCCCGGCCTCACAAAGATATTCGCTAACGAGAAGGATTATTTCGATCCCGGCAACATAGTGGCAAAAAACAGGGATGTGTACCAGTACCTCGACGGGGTTGCGGCAAACAGCCCGGAAATGAGGCGAGAAGGAGAAGCACGCCGGACGTTCAGGAACATATGCGAGATATCGGGAACCATCCATAAGAAAGAAGTGATGAAAAAGGCCGACTTCCTGAAAAGGCAGCTCCTGGGATCCTACCCAGGCAAAAAGGATATAGGGGAAATCCAGATGCTCAAGGGGATGCTCAGGGAATGGGAAGAAGAACTTTTGTGGGCGCACCTGGGTTTCAGCTGCGATAACATATACCACCTGAGGCTTGGATTTTACACAGGGGACATCTTCTCATCCAGGCCGCAGTGGAAGAGGGATGTCCGCCCTTTCCTTTCACTGCTCCACAGGCTGAAGCCGGATGTGGTAACCGTGGCATTCGACCCCGAAGGCACCGGCCCGGATACGCATTACAAGGTTCTCCAGATAGTTGCCAGCGCCATAAAGAGTTACTCCCGTACAGCAGGAAAGGGCCTGAAGATCTGGGGGTACAGGAACGTGTGGCAAAGGTTCCATCCTTCCGAAGCCAACATATACGTTCCGGTTTCCATGAACTCCCTGGCGATAATGAAAAGAGCTTTCGAGATATGCTTCGCCTCCCAGAAAAGCGCCTCCTTTCCAAGCCCTGAATATGACGGGCCATTCTCCGAACTTGCATGCAAGATAATGATCGAGCAGGGTTCCGCCATAAAAAAAGTCCTCGGAAGCGCCTTCTTCGGCGGCAGCCCGTTCGCAAGGATACGGGCAAGCAGGGGAGTCAACCTTATCAGGGAGATGGACGTGGAAGAGTTCCTGCAGGAAGCCCACGTGCTTAGACGGCTCATGGAGTAGTCTCCGGAGGAAAAGGCATCCGAAATGTCAACAGGAAGATCAACACGGGCTTTTGATAAAAAGGTCTTTTACCGGCAGCTTTCAACCCTGCTCTCTGCGGGTTTCCCCCTCTCCTCAGCCCTTCTGCATGTTGAGGAAGGAACGATGGGAACTCCCGGGGAAGCCATTTCCCTGTTGCGCGCAGGAATCGGTTCCGGGCAAAGCCTTGCCGGAGCTATGTCTGCGGACGGCGGCAACCTCTTCACTCCCCTTGAAAAGGGGGTAGTGGAAGCAGGCGAAGCCTCAGGAAACCTTCCGGAAAGCCTTGCCAGGCTCGCGGAATACTTCGAGTTCTCGACAAGCTTTAAAAAAAAGGTCGGCGGAGGGATCGTCTACCCCGCAATACTTATCCACCTTGCGGTTATCATACCGGCAATACCGGTCCTCGTGCTCAGGGGGCTGCTTCCCTTCCTCGCAAGGATAATTCCGTTCTTCTCGGCACTCTACCTTTGCATCTTCGGGTTGGTTTTCATTTCAAAAAGGCTCAACTCTTCACCCCGCCTCTCTGAAAAAAGGGATTTTCTGCTCCTTGGCATTCCATGGCTTGGCAGGCTCGTTAAGAAGGTGGAAACAATACGCTTTTTGAAATCCTTTTCAACCCTCTACTCCGCAGGAGTCGGGGTGGTCAGGGCCGTGGAGCTCGCGGGAGAAACCACGGGTAACATTTCGATAAAAAAGGATATTTCCCGCGCCGTTTCGCTTCTCAAAAAAGGGCATTCCCTCTCGGAAACGTTTTCAGGCAGTGAATGGCTGGCAGGAGCTCCATACGATATGCTAAAGACAGGGGAAGCGAGCGGAACCATGGACGAATGTTTGAACAGGGTTGCATCGTACCTAAAGGAGGAAGCCGACGCGGCGGCGGAACAGTTAGCCCGCCTCCTGCCCGTTGCGGTTTACCTGCTTGCGGCGCTTTACATAGCATACACGGTCATCAGGTTCTATTCGGGATATTTCAGGATGTTTGATTCCCTGATGTAGGAGCGTCAAGGGCATTGCCTATCTCACGGATAATTGCCAACGCGGCAGCGGCAGGATCGGAGGCGTTCCTCACGGGCCTTCCCACTACAAGGTAGTCTGCTCCCGAACGGATAGAATCGAAAGGCGTTGAAAGCCTCAGGTGCCCGTCGGAAGAAGCCGATCCGGGACGTATCCCGGGGGTGACTATAAGGAAATCTCTTCCCTCCTGTTTCCTTATGGCTGCTGCCTCCATGCCCGACGAGATTACCCCGTCGCACCCTGCTTCAGCCGCCAGCCTGGCTTTTTCAAGGACAATCTCCCTGGCGCCCCGGGATGAACCCGCCTGGACGTCATCCCCGCCGCCGAGGTTTGTCAGAAGGGTAACGGCAAGGATCCTGGCCGGACCCCCGCCCCTTGCCTCTGCGGCCCCCTTCATGACCTCGCTGTTGGCATGGACCGTCAGCAGGTGGACTCCCGACAGGCAGGCCTGCCTCACGGCTTCACGGACGGTATCCTTTATATCGAAAAACTTCAGATCGAGAAAAACCTTCTTTCCCCTTCCAAGAAGGCGTCGGACAAAATCCGGACCGGCAGATGTATGCAGTATGATCCCCACCTTGAAAAAGGTTACAATCCCGTCAAGCTTTTCCACCAATTCCCAGGATTCTCCGCTATCGGGGGAATCAAGCGCCACTATGAGCCTTTCCGAAGGCTTTATTCCAGTATCCATTCCGTTCCTTTCAACGTTTTTTTGTATCCGGGATTCAGGGATCGTCTCAAAGGCCTGCCCCGGCCTTGAGATCTTTTTTACCTGCCGAGCAGTCCTGTTATCCTTGCGGCAACAGACTGGGGATCCATCCCTTCCTTCCTGAACAGGTAGTCGGGTTCCCCGGAACTGCCGTACCCCGTAACTCCCAGCCTGCGGAAGATGCCGCCGTACTTCTTCTCCAGCAGGTACATTCCTATGGTCGCCCCCATGCCTGTATCCACGTGGTGGTCCTCCATGGTGACGATGAGTCCTGTCCGGAGAGCCTTCTCAAGGATTTCTCCGTCGGCAACAAGGGGGGAGCTCATATTTATGACCCCTATCCTGATGCCTTTTGAGGCCAGATGTTCGGACGCCTTCATGGCCCTGGGCACGGTGCTGCCCATGGCCACGAGATAACCTTCCGCGCCTTCCCTGAGAATATCCGCCTTGCCGTATTCAAACCTGTAATTTTCGCCGAAAAAGACCGACCCGTCAGCCGCCGTGATGACAGGAACCTTGGAACGGCCCATCCCCACAAACCAGTTGCCCGGCTGGCAGGCCACGTGCCTTATCACCCTGTCGGTCTGGTTCGGGTCAGCAGGAATGACTATCCTGAAGCCGAAAAGGTTCCTGAGTGTGCCTATGTAATCTATGCACTGGTGAGTTTTTCCGTCTTCGCCCACATCAAGACCTATGTGGGTGCAGACAAGCTTGAGGTTGGTATAATTCTGGTCGTTGAGCCTTGCCTGGTTAAACGTTTCATCAACCCCGAAGACCCCGAAATCGGAGAAGAAGCTGACAACATTATCGGTTGAGACTATCCCGGCCATCGTCGCGGCATTATGCTCCTGTACCCCTACCTGGAAGAACCTCCCGGGAAACTCCTTTGCGAAAAGGTCTGTCTTGACAGAGGTTGCAAGATCGCAGTCAAAGACCACGATGGGATACTCCTTGTTGGAGGAGTTGGCCTTTGCGACTTCAAGCAGGGCTTTTCCATAAGCGCTCCTGTTGTCGGTCTTTTCGTCTTTCCCGTAGACAACGGGAACTCCCTCCGAAAGCCTGGGATTGAAACAGAAAACCCTCCCGGGGTAATTCCACTTCTTTTCCCTCATGGCCTTGTACTTTTCAAGGACGGGTTCGAGCTTCAATTCGCCCATCGCCTTCGCGTAGGACTCTCCGTCGAGAGTCTTCCCGTGGTACTTGTACTGGTCTTCCATGAAGGATACGCCCTTGCCCAGGACGGTGTTGGCTATGATGCACACCGGCTTTGGGGTATTGACAGACTGCCTTATGGCTGAATATAGCTGTGCAAAATCGTGGCCGTCTACCTCCATGGTCTCCCATCCGTCGGCATCATAGTTGGAACATATACGGCAGGGCATTATATCGTCGGTCTTCCCGCTTATCTGTATCCTGTTGTAGTCGACAATGACAGTGATGTTATTCATGCCATACTTGCTTGCAAACCTCCTTGCCTCGGCTATCTGTCCCTTTGTGTGCTCCCCGTCGCTCATAAGGACGAATGTGTAAGTATCACGGTTGTGTATCCTGTCTCCAAGGGCGAGTCCGCACCCGGCGGAGAGTCCCTGTCCCAGGTTGCCGGTGCCCCACTCGACTCCGGGAACCTTCCTTACCACGTGGCCTTCGAAAATGCTTCCCGAAAGCCTGAACGTGGAGACTGCCATGTCAATATCAAAAAAGCCAAGCCTGCCCATAGCCGCGTAAACGCCGGGCGAAGTGTGGCCGTGGCTGACAACGATCTTGTCCCTGCACGGGTCGTCAACCCTGTCGGGAGAGATATCCGCGTAGGAAAAAACCGTAAGGAATATGTCCAGGGATGACAGGGATCCTCCGGGATGACCCGAGTTGGCAAGGCTGGTCATCGTGAGGATGTCCCCTTTGCACAGCCTGCTGAGTTCCGTAAGCCTGGCTATATCCTGTTCCGTGAGCCTTTCTTTCTCGAATCTTTTCATTGTTTTTCTCCTTCTTTCAAATGTGACGGTAATAAACCAGAATATTATATCACATAAATTGGGCCTGATAAACGGCAAAAAGGAAGCCTTAGTCTGCCAGTTTAACGAAAATGCAGGATTTGTTGATAATCAAATATAGTGCGGAATTATTGAAAAACCTCATATTTACGGGCCTTTATCACAAAAAAGCGGTAATCGGTCTAACCCCTTCTTTTCCCATGCATCCCCTGCCCTGTCATGAACATGATTAATAATATCAAGGCGGGACACGGCGTAAATACATCCCGGGGTGTCAAAAAGAAGGGAACCTTCCCAGGCGTCAATCCTGCCGGATAATGGAATTAGTCTCTTCTTATCCTTCGCTTTTCTTAAGCAGGAGCTCCCACCGCCTGTCGACATCCGCCTGTATCTCGGCAAGAAGACCTTCGTTGGCAGGCTTAAGCAGGTGGTCAAACCTTCTCTGGAGCTTGAACCACTCGGCCACGGGTTTCTTTTCTCTCGGCTTGTAGCTTATTTTATACCTGCCTTCCACCACCTCGTAGAGCGGCCATATGCAGGTATCGGCGGCAAGCCTCGATATCTCCATGGTCAGGGAAGGCTCGTGGGGCCAGCCCAGCCTGCAGGGAGTCAGAACGTCAATGAAGGTGAACCCGTCGTAAGAAACGGCCTTTTCCACCTTTCCGGTCAGATCGTTCCACTTGCCCGGAATGGATGTCGCAACGTAAGGGATATTGTGCGCAACCATTATGGATGCCAGGTCCTTCGGGAACTGGATCTTGCCCTGCAAAACCTTCCCCGAGGGAGAAGTGCTCGTGCTCGCAGCCCTGGGCGTCGCCGAGGAACGCTGGATTCCCGTATTCATGTACGCCTGGTTGTTGCAGCAGACATAAAGAATCTTATGGCCCCTCTCTGCGGCGCCGGAAAGGGACTGGAGACCTATGTCGTAAGTACCGCCGTCTCCCCCGAAAGCGAGAAAGAGGATATCCTTATCTATCTTTCCCTGCCTCCTGAGAGAACGGTAAGCGGCCTCGACCCCGCTGAGGGTCGCCGCGGCATTTTCAAACGCGGTATGTACCCACGGCACGTTCCATGCTGAGTAAGGGAATATGGTGCTTGCCACTTCCATGCACCCGGTGGCGTTGCACGCTATGAATGGTTTTTCTATGGCAAGGGTCACCATCCTTGCCACTATGCCCTCTCCGCATCCGGCGCACAACCTGTGGCCGGAAACAAACCTTTCTTCTCTCTTGACAAGCTGTTTTAAACTCGGCATTGTTATTCCTCCTCTTTATTCCTGCCTGCGAACCCCGCGGATTGACGGGCCTTGACTTACTCCCTGACCCCTATGTACTTGAGGGTATATTCCTTCTTTCCCTTTTCTGCCATCCTGAAAAGCTCGCCGTATATATATTCTATGTCTTCCAGGGCAACGTCCCGCCCTCCGAGTCCGTATATGTAGTCTGAAACCAGGGGCCGGGCGCCTGAATCGTAAAGAGACGCGCATATCTCGGGATAGAGAGGTCCGGATACCCCGCTCATTCCCTCCGCCCTGTCCATTATGCCCAGAGCTTTTATCCCCGACAGAGCGCGTGAAATCATTTCCGACGGGAAGGGCCTGAACACCCTGATCTTCAGGAGGCCCGCTTTCTTCCCTTGCTTCCTCAGCCTGTCAACTACCTCCTTTGCCGTACCGGCCGTCGAGCCCATGACCACTATCGCCACGTCCGCATCGTCCAGCCTGTACTCCTCGAAGAAACCGTACTCCCTTCCGAAGACCTTTCCAAATTCCCTGCCTATCTCGGGGATCACCTTCAGGGCGTTGAACATTCCCTGGGCCGACTGCCTCTTGTGCTCGAAATAATAGTCCTGCAGGTCAAGCGACCCTATCGTTATAGGCTTGTTATTCACAAGGCTCTTGATAAGCCCTTCCCTGTCGGGAGATTCCTTTATGAAGGAACGAACATCGCCGTCGGGAATCATCTCGAGAGTCTCAAGGCAATGGCTCAGTATAAACCCGTCGGTCGTAGCCATTACAGGAAGCTTTACATCCGGATGTTCCGCTATCCTTACGGACTGTATCAGGTTGTCATAAGCTTCCTGCACGTTCTCTGAAAAGATCTGTATCCATCCCGCATCCCTGGCCCCGAAACTATCAGAATGGTCGCAGTGTATATTTATGGGAGCCGAGAGGGTCCTGTTGACCATCGCCATTACTATGGGAAGCCTCAGCCCGGAGGCTATGTAGAGCATTTCCCACATAAGGGCGAGCCCCTGGGAGGAGGTGCCCGTCATGGCCCTGATGCCCGCGGCGCTGGCGCCTATGCAGGCGCTCATGGCACTGTGCTCGCTCTCCACCGCAACGAATTCCGTTTTAACCAGCCCGTCGGCAACGAACTGCGAAAAGATCTGTACAACCTCGGTTGCAGGAGTTATAGGATAAGCCGCCACGACATCAGGGTTAATCTGGCGCATGGCTTCCGCAAAAGCTTCATTCCCGGTTTTTGCCACTTTCATCTTTTTCATCTCCCTTGTCAATTTTTATCTTCATGTTCTCAAGATTGGTTTTAAGGTTTTCAAGATTAGACACGATGCTGCTTATGCCTTTTGCACTCTTTTCCAAATCATCCATTATGAACCTGTATGAATCAACTTCGGATTCGAGACGGGATATTTCCTTTGCCATGGATGCCTTCTCTCTTGAAGCGGAGAGATGCTTGATCCCAAAAGCGGCCCATCCCGACAGCGCCAGTACGATTACCAAGCCCCTGGCTAACTTTTTCATTCCGAATCCTCCTGGTCGTTGACCATTTTTATCGCATCCTTGGGACATTCGTAAGCGCAGATGCCGCATCCCTTGCAGTAATCATATTTGAAGCCTTCCACCTTGCCGGTTTCCTTGTTGACGACAACCGCCGAATCGGGACACGAAATCCAGCAGAAAAGGCAGTGGATGCATTTATCCGGAATATGTACCGGCTTTAAGGTCCTCCAGTTGCCCGTCCTGAACTTGAGTGAAGAGCCGCCTTCCAGGATATCCCCCTCGGGAAGCTCCTTCCATGTTGCTTTTTTTTCTTCCATACTTACTCTCCTTTGCCCCGTTGATCCGGGTATTCTTTTTGCCTGGCGGCAATGAAGGCACCGCCCTGAAATTCCAGGTTACACTCCCTTGACCTCGCTGTACGCCCTCTTTATTGCCTGGAGGTTTCCCTCTACCACCTCCGGCCTGTTCCTGAACTTGGCCGACAGCTTTTTCCTCGTATCTTCGAGAAGGGCTTCCATCTCGATTATTCCCGTCACCCTGACAAGCGCGCCTATCATGGGCGTATTGGGAATGTTGCGCCCTATGGTATCGGTGGATATGGCAGAGGCGTCAACCGTGTAAACCTTTCCGCCGAAGCCGAGCTTCTTCTTCATCTCTTCGGGGGATAAAGGGGTATTGATGAGCAGGATCCCTTTCTCCGGAGATAAGCCCCTGGTAATATCGACCTGGCCCACAAGAGTCACATCAAGAACGAGAACAACGTCTGGATTTTCAATCCCCGAATGAAGCCTTATCGGACTTGAGCTTATCCTGTTGAATGACTGGACCGGGGCCCCCATCCTCTCGGGTCCGTATTCGGGGAAAGCCTGTATGTACTTGCCTGTGGAAAGGGCGGCATCTCCAAAAAGAAGGGCCGCCGTCTTTGCCCCCTGTCCTCCCCTTCCGTGCCATCTGATTTCAAACATATCTTCCATGTTCAGCTCCTTTTTATCAACTCCCGCTGCCTGTTGCCCCGGTAACGGGAGAATCAGGTAAACAGTTTATCCTGTAAAAAAAGACGAAAAGCTTCAGGGTCACGATCTCCAGAAAAGATATGAAGTAGAGAGCGACCCAGTACAAAGTTGCTACCGTCTCATTATACACCTTCAAAAGGAAAAAGGCAAAAATCCATGCCGGCAAAACCATGAGCGTCAAAAGGAGCATGGGGAGAAGATGTTTCCTTGTAAATATGAAGCTTTCCCTCATGGCTCCGGCAACCTTTAAATCCCTGACCACGATGACCAGCGGGGTCATCAAGGTGAAAACGAGCATGCCTGCCGGTAAAACCAGCCAAAGGATTGTTGCGGACATCACCAGGCCCGCCCGGACGGGAGTTGCGGCTTTCACGAGATCCACCATCCCGTATGCAAAGCCAAGCATCAGGACGGCAAAGAACCCGGCAAGCGCCTTGTAAAGCAAAACCCTCCCGAAGAAAAAACCTCCCCTCCTGGCCGAATCGGCGGCAGGGATCTTTTCCCTTCCGAAGGAATCGTTCAGGAAAGAGTAAACCAGGGTTGTAAGATATGTTTCAAGCAGGATGAAAAAAAACTGGAGACCCGCGGGCAGTAATCCTTCCTGCAGATCCGGTCCTTTCAGAAGGCCGAATGCCGCGAGGTACGCGAAGACTGCTGTTGAAAGAATCAACTCTCTCCATCCGAAAGAGACTCCTTCCCTGATGACTTTTTTAAGATTGGCCATTGGCTTCCAGGAAGTCGCAGACCCACCTGGCGGCGTTTTCTGTCTCAACGTCGCTGGAGACGCTTCCCTTCCTTATCCTTATCTCTACCTTCCCTTCGGCCGCCTTTTTACCAACGATTACCCATACCGGGAATCCGCAAAGATCTGCATCCGCGAATTTCATGCCCGCACTCTGGTTCCTGTCGTCCAGCATGGCGGATATGCCCAGGCTTCCCAATGACTGGTAAATGGCTTGAGCGGTTTCCAATATCTGGCCGCTCTCGGTGTTGGAAGGTATCACCAATACCTTGAATGGGGCAATGGAAACCGGCCACGATATGCCTTTCTGGTCATGATTGCCTTCTATGGCGGCGGCCACTATCCTGCTGACGCCTATACCGTAACATCCCATTATGAGAGGTTTTTCAGTCCCCGAAGAGTCCCGGAAAAAGGCCTTCATAGACTCGCTGTACTGGGTTCCGAGCTTGAAGATGTGTCCGACTTCCAGCTCGGGGCATTCCCCCTGCGCAACGAACTCTTCTGAGAATTTGCCCCCTATCACCCCGGAATCGGCCTGCTGTATTGAAAACGTCAGGCCGCAACCCGTGAATATGCGGCAGTAGGCCTCCCTCATTTTTCCGTAGGTCTCGTCAAGCCCCTGTTGGTCAATCTCGAAACTGTAGGCATCCTTCATGAGGAATTCCCTCGAACGGACTATCCCGAAACGGGGCCTCATCTCATCCCTGAACTTCGTCTGGATCTGATATAGAGTTACAGGGAGCTGTTTCCAGGAAGAGAAGTATTTCCTCACGATATCCGTTATAACCTCCTCGTGGGTCGGGCCGAAAAGCATGAGCCTGTCATGCCTGTCGGTGAAGCGGATCATCTCGTCACCCATCTTGTCCAGTCTTCCGCTCTCTTTCCAGAGAGATGAAGGCTGAAGGGCGGGCATCAGGAGCTCCATGGCGCCGGTCCTGTCCATCTCCCGCCTGACGATAGCCTCCACATTCCTCAAAACCCTGTAACCCGCGGGGAGATATGTATACACCCCCGACGAGGTTTTATCTATAAGGCCGGCCCTCGACATGAGCTTGTGGCTTATCGTCTCGGCGTCTCTGGGCGCTTCTTTCGAAGTCGGCATAAAGTACCTGCTCCATCTCATTGTCTTTTCTCCTTTCCCTGTTCTCTGCGCTTCCCTCCCGGGCAGGTTCAATCCTTCGCTTAACGGCGGCAGATTGAAAAGCCATGCGCCAGAGAAGTTTATACGGGCAAGAAATGCTCTTTTTCGGTCTTTCTATGATACATCCCGTTAACTTTTACTGCAAATATTTTCTTATTTTCCTCATATTGAATGTAAAATATATCATTAACGAAAAGACGGCCCCGGGATGGAAACGAAAGAGTCGATCCTTTGGCGCGTAAAAAACTCTTTTGCTCAAAGAAGAGGAAGGGAGGAGAAAAAATGGTAAGAATAAATAAAGACAATTGGGAAGCGGCTCTCGCCGCCCTCAAACCTTCAAAGAGGGACATGGAATACGGGCTTGGCCTTCACAGGGAATCCATCGTCTGCGAACCCTACGGATTTTCACCGCTCTCGGAGGTGCCGCCTTCCTACATTCTGAAAAAAGCGGAAACGAACGCTTCCCCCCGGGAGATGCAGAGTTACAGGGCTGAGATGAGGGTAATACACTACCTGCTGGATGAAGGGGAATGGGAGGTTTACAGGGAAGCATTCGACCAGTCCGGCATCACCTGCATCTTCCAGAACGCAGGCGAAGAGATACAGGACCCGCTTATTATCCTTGAGAGGCTCTCCAGGTACTCCCACGTAACCGACATGAAAAGCGATTTCGTCTTCAAGGCTGTAGTACCCGAAGACATAGAAAGAGCGAAGAAAGAGAACCGGCACTGCCTCTACATGATGTCCAACGGAGTGCCCCTCGTGCAGAGATGGCAATCCCCCGAGGAGGAACTCCACCTTCTCAAGCTCTTCTTTATGCTCGGGGTAAGGATGATGCACCTGACATACAACAGGAGGAACATGCTTGGGGACGGATGCGGCGAACCGGCAAACGCAGGCCTTAGCGATTTCGGAAGGATAGCCGTCAGGGAGATGAACCGGATTGGAATCATGGTGGACATAGCCCATTCGGGGGAACAGACCGGGTTTGACGCGGTTAAAGCTTCGTCAAGGCCCGTAGTGGCAAGCCATTCCGCATGCGCGGCGCTTAACAGCCATTGCCGGTGCAAAAGCGACAGCCTCATCAGGGCGGTTGCGGAAAGCGGCGGATACATCGGCATCTGCGCCATACAGAAGTTCATCGGCGGCCGGGGCGGTATAAACGACGTGCTTGACCACATCGATTACGCGACAAAAAAATTCGGTTCGGACCATGTAGCCATAGGTACCGATATCCTCTACCTTTCGCCTGTCAAAAAAGAAAAGGAGATCCAGGGGCCTCCCGGCCAGAGGATGCGGCCCGGGTGGGAGAAACTGTGGCCGGCTTACGAAGTGCCGGAAGCCCGTCAGAAGGATTTCGAAAGGTACGCGCCCACCCTTTCCTGGACAAACTGGCCTCTTTTCACGGTCGGCCTCGTCCAGAGGGGATACAGCGATGCCGATATACGAAAAATCATAGGAGAAAACGTTCTGCGCACAGCAAAGGAGGTCATACGCGGAACCGATTACATGCCGGCAAAGGTTGAGAGAAAGAGAGCCTGAACCAATCCTTTATGCAGGCATGAATCCGCCGGGCAGGGAGTTGGAAGAATGGCAGTGTCAGGAAGGAATGAAAAATTTTACGTGATGGACTGCAAAATCAGGAGGTTCCCTTTCCCCCGGAATTGAGGCGGGGGTGAAGAGACCTGCTTCCTGTTACTCATCACCCTCCCCCCGGGAGGGGAGATCGCCCCGGGGAGGATAAAGGCAGGCAAGGGATAGATTCACGGGAAAGAAAGAAAAAAGAAGACAAAAACATGTCAAAGCTTGACATAACGAAGAAGCCGACAGGAGAATAACATGAAAGCCCTTGTAAAGAAGAAAGCCGAACGGGGCCTATGGCTTGAGGATGTTCCGGAACCTGAAGTCGGAATAAACGATGTGCTTATCAGGATAAAGAAGACAGCCATATGCGGAACCGACATCCACATCTTCAACTGGGACATGTGGTCGATGAAGAACATTGCCATTCCCACCATCATAGGCCACGAATTCGCCGGAGTGGTGGAACGGGTCGGAAGCAACGTCACAGACTTCAAGCCGGGAGATACGGTAAGCGGGGAAGGGCACCTGGTTTGCGGAAGATGCCGCAACTGCCTGGCAGGCAGGCGGCACCTGTGCAAAGACACTTCCGGGGTCGGCATCAACCGGGCCGGGGCATTCGCGGAATACCTGTCCATCCCGGTAACCAACACATGGTACGCCGGAAGCGGGATACCCCTGGAGATACTGGCTA
>Ga0302245_1000340_pt1 | contig 41384 bp, 30 predicted proteins | sample AAG_UR_Thr_MG_FD_193512 | JGI IMG/M metagenome (GOLD analysis project Ga0302245, IMG submission 193512) | Enriched activated sludge microbial communities from anaerobic digester in WTTP, New Holstein, Wisconsin, United States - AAG_UR_Thr | ecosystem: Engineered > Bioreactor > Anaerobic >... | reverse complement strand
TCGAAGCCCCTATTCGGCCTCCAAGGCGTCGAGCGACCACCTGGTGCTGGCATATTACCATACCTATGGCCTGCCGGTGACGCTGTCCAATTGTTCCAACAACTACGGTCCGCACCAGTTCCCCGAAAAGCTCATTCCGCTCATGATAAGCAATATAAAAGACGAGAAGCCTCTGCCCGTGTACGGCGACGGCAAAAACGTCCGCGACTGGCTGTACGTGGACGATCACAACAGCGCGGTATGGGCAATAATCAACAAAGGAACAACCGGGGAGACCTACAACATAGGCGGCGAGAACGAATGGGAGAATATACGACTGGTCAATGTTCTTTGCGAGAAGATGGCGGCATTTCTCGGGAAGGATAAGGATTATTATGCGAAGCTCGTCACCTATGTTAAAGACCGGCCCGGGCATGACAGGCGGTACGCCATCAATTGCGACAAAATCAAGAAGGAACTGGAGTGGCGGCAGAGTCTTGATTTCGATGAAGGGCTAAATATAACAATTGGCTGGTATCTTGAGAACGCACCATGGGTTGAACGTGTCAGAAGCAGGGAGTACCGTAATTGGCTAGAAATGAATTATGGAAGCAGGTAAGAGCGAAGTGATATAAGTATTGACATGCTATTCTACTAAAGCTCATATGGCCAATTAAAAATTATTAATTCGAATTCATTATGAAATACCCGGGTAATTATTATTCAACCGATCGAGTGGATGTTCAGGAATTCATTTCTGGTTTGGATTTTAATAACAAGATAATTCTTGAGATTGGCGCCGGCAGGGGTCGGTTCGTCGAGTATTTAAGAAAGTTCAATCCGAAGTATATCGACGCGGTTGAGCTGGTGGAGGATAATAAAATATCGCTTGAGAAAATATGCAGAAAGGTGATTATCGGCAACGTCGAAAAGATGAATATTGATTTATCATATGATTATATTTTTATGCTTGACACTCTTGAACATCTGCTTGATCCATCGGGTTTTTTAATCAGGCTATCGGAGAGTGCAAACGAAAATGCGAAAATCATTATCAGCATTCCTAATAATTCTCATTGGACCGTAATATTCGGTTTGTTGCGGGATCGAATTATGTACAGCAAAGAAGGCGGGCTTTTGGATTATACCCATTATCATTTATTTACCCATAAGTCATTCGTCGAGATGATTAAAAACATGCCGTTAAAGATAATTTCACATAAGCGAAAAATAGTGAAAAATGAATTGCTTTACAACCGCCTTTCGATGGGTCTCATCAGGCATCTCTTTACTTTCCAGAATTTCTATTTGCTTGAAAAATCGTAAAATGTTTTATTTTGAATGTTTACTATAAACCTATAAGATGTGAATTATTGGTTGGTACATTTCCTTGTTTTTCTGGATAGTGATGTGGGAATATTCTGAAAATCAAAAAAGAATATTGGAAATGAGAATTTGTTTTAACTATCATCGCAATAATATATGAAATTTAATAATAAATATCACCTGTTTGGGAATGTACAAATCGGCACTAATGTAAGAATCGGTGACGGGACGATTATTTATGACAATGTTGAAATTGCTGATAACTCGATTGTCGCGAATGACTGTGTTATTGGTGAGCCTTTAAGCGATTATTATTATAACAATGATTATATTAATCCAAAAACAGTAATTGGTCAAAATAGTCTTATACGCAGCCATACCATAATCTACGCGGGAAATACCATAGGTGGCAATTTCCAATCAGGTCACAGAGCAACTATTCGTGAGAATTCGATAATTGGTTGCAATTGTTCAATAGGTACTTTGTCTGACATTCAGGGTTTTGTTAGAATTGGCAACTACTGTCGTTTGCATAGTAATGTGTTTATTCCCCAATATACTGTGTTAAATAATTTTGTTTTTGTGTATCCGGGGGTTATTATGACTAACGATAAAACGCCACCGTCTAATAAACAAAAGGGACCGTTCATTGATGATTATTCCCAGATTTCAGCTGGCTCGGTTATCCTGGCTGATGTAAGAATTGGAAAAAATTGTCTGATTGGGGCCGGCAGTGTCGTAACCACCCATGTGAATGATTATTCACTGGTGTCAGGAAATCCAGCAAGATTTATAAAGGATGTGCGGGAAATAAAATCCTGGGAACGCGATAATTTTCATTACCCATGGATGTGCAACTTCGTCCGAGGTATGCCATGGGAAGATATAGGTTATGACGCCTGGGTTTCATTAAATTGGAATGCACAATGAACATTGATAACTGTAAAATAATAGATTTGCCAAAGATCAACGACCCCCGCGGCAACCTCACCTTTGTTGAGGAGAAAAAACACATACCGTTCGATATTAAGCGGGTATACTATCTCTACGATGTCCCAGGAGGCGCGGAGCGGGGCGGGCATGCTCATAAAGAGCTGCATCAGTTTATCATAGCTATGTCGGGAAGTTTTGATGTGCTTCTCGATGACGGGAATAATAAAGCCCGGCATCATTTAAACCGCTCATACTATGGATTATATGTATGTCCGATGATCTGGCGGGAGTTGGATAATTTTTCTTCGGGTTCGGTATGCCTGGTCCTTGCTTCAGAGAAGTATGATGAAGCGGACTATTATCGTGATTATAACGATTTCCTGAATGCGTTAAAAAGGACGCCATAAGGGACATTATATGGTTAATGACCAATTAATAATTGATTACACGCATATTTTACTATATGGTCATTTTTCTAAGGAATTGGAACAGGCGGTTGGGGAGTTAATCAAAAGCGCCCGCTTGAAGGAAAAAAATGAAGAAACGCTTTAAACGATACTTGTTAACATTTCTACGATCTGTTCCTTTCGACTATTTAATGGTTCCCCTGGTATTTTGTGCAGCAATTGTCCTATATGTCGTGCGAGTAATAGGCTTGAAATATCTTGTAAAATGTAAAAGCACTCTAATATTTGTAGGTGTATTACCGGTTCGCAATCATTATTATGAGCCATTGTTTGATAAGAAAAATCTCAGCAATCAGCTGTCAGATAACCGCAAATTACCGGGAATCGACTGGAATGTACATGAGCAACTGACCCTACTGGAGCAATTTCAGTACAATCAAGAGCTCGATTTAATTCCAGATACGCATGTGGATGACCTGACTTTTCATTATGAAAACGGATCATTCGAGCCTGGTGACGCCGAATACTGGTACAATATTATACGATATAAAAAGCCGTCTAAAATTATCGAGATTGGCAGTGGCAATTCAACAAAAATGGCACGTTTGGCGATTGAGAAAAATAAAAATGATAATCCACTCTATTCATGTGAACATATATGCATTGAGCCGTTTGAAAAACCTTGGCTAGAACAAATGGATATTACATTATTGCGCCAAAAAGTAGAGAATACTGATATAAGTGTATTTAAAAGATTAGAGGAGAACGATATTTTATTTATAGATTCTTCACATGTAATACGACCACAGGGCGATGTGGTTTATGAATACCTTGAAATATTACCGCAACTTAACAAAGGGGTGATTGTGCACATACATGATATTTTCACTCCTAAGGATTATCCCGAAGAATGGGTGTTTGGCGATATTCGATTATGGAATGAGCAATATATGTTAGAGGCTTTTTTAACTACTAATCAAAGTTGGAAAGTCATTGCCGCTTTAAATTTGTTACGTCATGATTATTATGATAAATTAAAAAGGAAATGCCCTAAATTAACACCGAAAAGAGAGCCGGGTTCCTTTTATATTTGTAAAACTGTATAAATAATTGTTATATCCCTTTATGGTCACTATTCATGAAACAGATATCTCTTGAATGTTAGAATTGATAATTAAAATACCAAACAGTCAGGCAATGATACCGTTTCTCTCATTAAAAGACATCAATGGCTCCTTCCAGCCGGAGTTGTCTGAAAGAATTCGTCAAGTCGTGGAATCCGGCTGGTATCTCCTTGGTGAGGAGAATGAACGTTTCGAGCGCGAGTTTGCCGACTATTGCGGGGTGAAACACTGTATCGGTGTCGCCAATGGTCTTGATGCCCTGAGTCTTATTCTGCAGGCGTACAAAGAAACAGGAGCATTGTCAAACGGGGATGAAGTGATCGTTCCGGCTCATACCTATATAGCGACTATTTTAGCGATTTCAGCCAACGATCTAACGCCGGTGTTAATAGAGCCTGAACTATCGACTTATTTGATCGATAGCACGAAAATCGAAGAGAAGATAACCAAAAGAACTAAAGCCATTATGGTTGTGCATCTCTATGGGCGAGCTGTCGACATGGATCCGGTGCTATTAATCGCGAAGAAATATGGTCTCAAAGTAATAGAAGACAGCGCGCAGGCCCATGGGGCTCTTTATAAAGGAAAACGAACGGGTAGTCTTGGGGATGCTTCGGGATTCAGTTTTTATCCGGGTAAAAACCTCGGGTGTCTTGGAGACGGTGGGGCGGTAACGACTGATGACGGCGATATCGCGAATATTGTTCGGTCACTTGCCAATTACGGGACAGAACAGAAATATGTATGCAGCTTCAAGGGCAAGAACAGCCGTCTTGATGAAATTCAGGCCGCTGTACTTTCAGTTAAACTTAAGCGCCTCGACAACGACAATAACCGCCGAAGAGAGATCGCTGAGTTTTATAGAAAAAATATAACTAATAAAGAAATTGTTCTACCGGAAGATTGCGAAGAATCAATGCATGCCTGGCATATATTTGCGGTTCGAAGCAGAAAGCGTGATGAATTGCAGCGTTATCTCTATGAAAAAGGCGTCCAGACACTGATTCATTATCCAATTCCGCCGCACAAGCAGGAAGCATACAGGGAATTGAACGGCCTCTCATGTCCGATTACCGAAAAAATACATGATGAAGAATTGAGCCTGCCGATAAGCCCGGTTATGCCGGAGGAGCATATCGCGTGCGTGGTTCATGTTATTAATACCTTCGAGAAATAAGTTCATGTAGTTGGAATACACTAAGAAGTGTCGGATATTATATTGAATATAGCTATGTTGTCAGAAAAAAAGAAAAACTACCAGGATGTCTTTAAGGCTACAACTATTATTGGTGGATCATCATTAATTAGCATTCTTGTGGGAATGGCGAAAACGAAATTCGCCGCTTTACTCATAGGTCCCGCTGGTGTTGGATTGATAGGGATTATGAACAGCATGACGGGTATTGTTAGTACGGTTTCGGGTATGGGTTTGAATTCGAGTGGAGTTCGGCAGGTAGCTGTTGCCGTAGGGGAGGGAGATGAGAGGAGAATAGCAAATACCGTGTTAACCCTCAGGCGGACGGTCTGGATAACGGGTTTTACCGGTTTAATGATAATGGTATTCGGCTCACCTTATTGGTCGAAATCATCTTTTGGAACCTATGAGTATACGGTACAGATCGCATTTCTGGGTCTTTCAGTTTTTTTTGCAACGATAACAACTGGTCAATCCTGCGTATTGCAGGGATTTCGGAGAATCCCCGACTTGGCCAGGGTAGGGATAATAGGTTCGGTTAACGGTCTGTTGATCAGTGTGCCCTGTTATTATTTTCTGGGAACGGATGGTGTCGTCCCCAGCCTGGTGCTCGGCTCGGCGGCTTTGTTGGCTACATCATGGTGGTTCGCTCGCCGTATTCCCATTAGACCTGCTCAGTTCGCATGGAAAGATTCAAGGGTCGAAGCGTCAAAACTGCTTGGGCTTGGTTTACCATTGATGTTATCAGCGCTGGTGACCACATTATGCGCTTATCTCATCAATGCGTATCTGGCGCGGAACGGAGGGCTTGAATCCGTTGGCCTTTTCCAGGCTGCTTATGGACTCTCCGGAATACTGGTGAACTTTATTCTAAATGCGATGGGCACGGATTACTATCCCCGGCTCACGGCTATTGCTGACAATGTTGAGCGTTTGAACACGGAAGTCAATATGCAGACCGAAGTCGGCCTTCTGCTCGCCGTTCCGGCTATAGCGGGCACTATCCTTTTTATGCCGCTTGTTGTATCTCTGTTCTATTCGGGAAAATTCGATGGAGCTGTAGGGATACTACGCTGGGCCGTGTTTGGGGTTTTTGGGCGTGTTATATCCTGGCCGCTGGCATATATCCCGCTTGCGAAAGGAATGGGGAAAACTTTTCTTGCCGCTGAATCTCTGGCTGGCGCATTTTACCTGTTTGCTGTCTGGTTAGGATTCCGTTGTTGGGGTCTTCCTGGTGCGGGCATAGGTTTTGCGATGCTCTATCTATTTTATACAACAACTATGCTCAGTCTGGCATATGCGCTTGCGCGGGTGTTATGGACGAGAAAGGTTCTAACACAGATTCTTTTATATTTAACCATGCTGGTTCTGTTGAGCGTCATATGCGTTTTTGAAATGAACCCGTATGTAAAATGGGGAGCCGGAACCTCCATTGTCGCGGGTCTCTCTGGATACAATATATGGAGGCTGGAGAAGATTACTGGTGGCGGGATGACGTTGATTTTAAAGAAAATAAAAGGTTTCCTCAGATAACATAAGATGCATCATTTGTATCATAGGCAAGTCACGGAAGTTAAAGAATGAAGAAAGAGAATAAGCCTGCGCTATCAGTTTTTGTACTTTTCTATAACCATGAGAAATTTGTCACCACCTGCCTGGAAAGCGTATTCTCAGAGGACCTGTCGGGAGTTGAGGTTATAATATCGGACGATTGCTCCGCGGATTCCACTTTCGGTATTTGTAAGAAATACATAAGCACAAAGAAGAGTAACGCATCCAGGGTGCTGTTAAACAGGAACAGAAAAAACCTCGGGATCAACGCGCACGTTAACAAACTGGTTGATTTGGCAAACGCCGATGTTTTTTTGCCACTCGCGGGAGACGACTGGTTTGCAAGGGATAAAATTCAAAGGATTAAAAAAGAAATTCAAAAATCAAAGTATAGTATGTATGTTTCTGATTGTTATATCGCGAATTCGGAAGGTATAGTAATTAAAGAGTACAATTTCAATGATAAAAAACCATGGCCCGCGTTGAAGATAGCCGAAAACGGGGGTGCAAATATTCCGGGGCACAGTCAGGCTGTATGGAGAAGGGAACTGTTTAGCTTTTTTGGGCCATTGGATGAAAAAATATTAAATGAGGATGACCAATTGGTTTTTCGCGCCATGCTGCTTAACGGAATATGCGTTATAAACGAACCGTTAAATCATTATCGTCTGCACCCGGAAAGTGTCTCGTCATGGTGGAAAAACCCGGATATTGATTACCGATCATATATTAAAAAATATATCGCAATTATGTCAAATATAGAAAATACCTATGTAGGTTGGTTGATAGCGGCCGAGGTTGCCTGTAAGAAGGGCCGTATCTCAGAAGCTGAACATGAACTATATGTTCAGACCATCAGTGATTCCATCAGGGAAATTGTAGCCCTCCGTAATGTATTGGACGCTCCTTCATTCTTCAGGCGGGTAATGATTAGCTTGAAAAAGATTCCGTCTTTAAGGAACAGGTATTCTTTGGTCAGATTGACCGCCACAATCAGTCCCGGCCTTTTGTATGTAAAAATGTATCTGCGCGGAAAAATAAGAAAACTGTATTACCGATTTATTAGAAACCCAGTTTCCGCATCATCCCGTAAAGTATAAAAACTATGCTGGCAGCGACACGTAGACGGCATTTCCCGGTCGCAGGATCCACAAATTCGAGATAATCTGATGATGAAAATGAACCCAAGAGTCGCTATTGTAATAGTGAACTACAATAGCACTGAAGACACCATCGAATGCCTTCAGAGTTTGAAGAATATAAGTTATGATAATGCTGAAATAATCGTTGTTGATAACGGGTCAAATCACGATTCAGTTGAAAAATTACAAAATTTTAATAATGGTTTTTCCCTTTTGACTACCGAAACCAACCTTGGTTTCGCCGGTGGAAACAATATCGGAATACGATATGCTATAGATCATAAAGCCGGTTATGTACTTCTTTTAAACAACGATACAGTGGTTGGTTCGGATTTTATAGAGCCCTTGCTGGATACGGTTCTTAATAGCAATAAAGCCGGAGTAGTCGGTGGAAAAATATTCTATTACGATGACCCGGAGCGTATCTGGTATGCAGGCGGTAGCTTAAATTATTTTTCCGGCAGAACAAAGCATATCGGCAAGAATAAGACTGATACAGGGAAATATGATAAAACAAGAGAGGTTAGTTTTATTACCGGTTGTTTAATGCTGATACCCCGCGAGGTCATTGAGAATGTTGGAATGATGGATGAAAAATATTTCCTTTATTTTGAGGATGCGGATTGGTGTTATAGAATAAGAAAAGCCGGGTATAGGCTGATATATTCGCCACTGGCGAGGATATACCACAAGGAATCAGCAACGACTCAAAAACTCAACAATGTTAAAGCATATTACTATTACAGGAATATACACTATTTCGCGAAAAAGAATCTAGATCCTATTTTTAGAATATCCGTTTTCATATATCTAAGATTATATCTACTATTGATGATATCGAAAAATATCATCACATTAAACTTTGGAAAGGTCGCCATACTCCTGGATGTCATATATAGTATCCGACATGGAATTATGGGGAAATATAAAATGTATAATCGCGGTCGTGCGAAAGAGAGATTATAAAATATGGATTATTTTATGATAACCACTGACCAGGGATTGGGTAAAGGTGGTATACAAACCTGGGCATATTATATGATACAATTTTTAAAACATTATAATCTATCTTATAATTCATATTGTATCAAAGAAGATGGACTCTCCGGCATTTTAAATGTTATTAAAGCAAATTTATCTTCGCGTGTTTTCATCTTGATGGATTGGCAGAAAATAATTTTTGTAATTATTGGATTGGTTCTTACTTGTTCTGGCATAGCAAAATCAAAATACGTTATTATTCTTCACGGCAATGAGATTTTAAATCTGAATGCTTTAAAAAGAAATATACTGCGAATAGTAAGCAGGTCCAGGCATGTGTTCTTTGTCGCCAACAGTAAAAGCATTGGAGAACTGTACACATCATTATATGGGCGCGATGTTGATTATATATGTAATCCTTTTATTGATACAAAAATTACTGAAAAAAATAGTAATAATAAGACTAACAGAAATGAGAAAGTATTATTTTCCATAACTCGTCTTGTAAAAAGAAAAAATATCTCTTCGGTGATTATAGCGCTTAAAAGCATTCTTAGTATTTATCCTTCAATGAAATATTATATTGCGGGGAATGGCCCCGAGCTAAACAATCTTAAAGACCTTGTAAAATCACTGTCGATGTCAGACAACGTTATATTTTTGGGGAATATCAGCGAAGATGAGAAAAGCCATTATTATTCAATTTCCGATTTATTTGTTTTGCCGTCTCTGTTCGATCATTCAGACGGCTCCATCGAAGGGTTCGGAATTGTGTTTATCGAAGCGAACATGTACGGCGTTCCCGTTATTTCAGGCAATACCGGGGGAATGCCCGAAGCGGTTTTAGATGGGATTACAGGTTTCTGTTCAGAAGGTTCTGTTGAAGATATCAAGAAAAAAATAGAAAGAGCACTTAAGCATAATTTTAATAGAAATGAAATAGTAAAACATGCAGCTAAATTTGACTATAAAAATCAAATTTTATTTGCAGAATTTCTAAAAAGTAAGTCAGTATTATTATGAGTACGATTAAAAAATTACATATTGTCTTTAAGGTATGAGATAAATGTAGATATGTTATAACTGATATTATGAATAGTATATGCATAATTACGAGCATATTCCGAGCTTCTGTTTAAATATTTAGTATTGTTAAGCAATTTACAAAGATTATTATTTAGTAGCTTTAAATTACAGTAACTATAAAATCCGGCCATATAGTTATCTATAAGCTCCCCATAATTCAGCTTATACGACAGCACCGGAAGTCCCGTAGCCGTTGCCTCAAGCACCGTCATGGGCCAGTCGCCCTCGTAGTCCGAAGTGATGCAGAAGACCCTGCTCTTCGCCAGCAGCGTATACACCTCATCATACTTCACGAAGTCGAAGAAGGTAACATTCCGAAGCCCGAGGGCCCTGTTTCGCACCTCGTCAAAGTACGCCTCGTGCGAAGCGACCTTCGAGCAGATCATGCAGAACCGCAGCTTCGGATTCGCCGCGGCAAGCTCCAGGAACACCTCGGGATTTTTCCAGCGCTCGCAGCGCGCGATCCAGATGGCGTCGTAGTCCTTTTTGCGCGACTTCCTTATTTTACCGAAGTCCAGGCCTTTCTTGAGGATGGGCACCCGCGCGTCGGGCCGCTTTCTGAGGACATTGTCGCGCTCAAGCTCGTTCTGCGCCACGATGAGGTGCGCGAACCGAAGCAGAAGGAAAAAGAGAGGGCACCTTTTATGATTCTTCTGGTATTTCCCCTCGCTCTCGATATCGTGCGCCAGCATGAAGACGAAGCGCATGCCGAAAACGCGCGCGTACAGCGCGAAAAGGCACGACTCGATCGTGAGACCGCGCTGAAGAATGACATCGGGCCCGAGCCTTCGCAGGGTGCGGTGATAGATACGGACCTTTTTCACGATGGAATCGCTTTCCTTGAAGGTGGGAACAAGCTTGAACCGGTCTGCGTCGTCGAAATCGATGACCGGGTAATCGGGGATGAGCGAAAAGGGCTCAACGCCCGGCCGGCCGAAGAGCTCGCGCGCGATCATGAACATCTGCACGTTCGCCCCGCCGAAAGTGCGGCCGGAGGCCCTGTTAAAGAGGGCTTCGGAGTCCTTGGGGAAGATGACGGCGATTTTCATAGGAGCCTGTTAAATACCTAAAGTCGCATAAATCCGCGCTCTCTCCCGCGGGAGAGAGCGCGCCGGAGGCGGGGCGAGGTTCCCAGGCCCCGTCTAAAACCTGTATTTCCCCGCCATTATCTCCCTGTGGATTGCGCCGGTCATCTCCACATATTCGTCGCTATCGGGAAGGAGCACGTAGACCTTTCCGCCGACCCTCGATGGATCGAATTCGTCGGACTTAAGTCCGGTCTTGTTGATCTTGTGCGTTGCTGTCCACTGGAAGTCCTCGATAAAACGGACGAAAAGCGGAACCGCGTATTTCGGAAGGGCCGATCTTAGGTGCCCGACCAGTCCGGCAAGGTCGATCTTTGCGTCCTTTTGCCGTATAATGGCGGCCATGCCTGCGCGTCCGTCGCCCGCGGGCAGGCTCACGCCGTATACGGCCGAGGCCTCAACGCCCTTGAACGAGTCGATGGCCTTTTCCACCTCCATGGTGGCCACGTTCTCTCCCTTCCACCGGAAGGTGTCTCCCAGACGGTCGGCAAACTGTGCGTGCCTGAAACCCATGTCGATTAGCATGTCGCCGGTGTTGAACCAACTGTCGCCCTTTTTAAAGGCGTCTCGTATGATCTTCTCCTCGGTCTTCTTTTTGTCCGAGTAGCCGGTAAAGGGCGTCTTTTCGGTTATCTCCATGATAAGAAGGCCGGCCTCGCCCTTCTTTACCCTCGTTAGGAACCCGTTTGCGTCGCGGGCCACGCGATCGTTTTCGATATCGTAGTTCACTATCGCGAAGCTCGTAAGGCTGGTGCCCACGCTGTAGTCGAAGTTAAGGAAGTTTGTAAAGACCCCCACACCCTCCGCGGCGCCGTAAAATTCAAAGACCTTTTTAATTCCGTATCTTTTTTTGAAGGCCTTCCAGATGTCGGGCCTCAGGCCGTTGCCGATAACGTACTTCAGCGTGGTCCTGTTCTGCCCCTTTACGTCGGGCTGGGCCATCAGGTAGCGGCACACCTCGCCCACGTAGACGAAATGGGTCACTCTGAAATTGCGTATGTCCTCGAGGAAATTGCTCGCGCTGAACCTGCGGCGAAGGGCCACGGCCGCGCCGTTGTACAGGGCCGCCGGCCATCCAACCGTAAGCGCGTTGGTGTGAAAGAAGGGCAGGGGGACGTATACCGTGTGATGCGGGCGTATCCGCGTAACCACGCGGCCGAACCAGAACATGGCCGACAGGGCGCGTTTGTTGATGATCACCGCGGCCTTAGGCATGCCGCCCGTGGTCCCCGAGGTATATACATAAGCTATCCGGTCCTTCATGGAGATGTCCGACGTGGTGGGCGGGTTGGCGGCCGGCATTCCGGAAAGGGCCTTCGTAACGTCTTCCTTCGCGTTCAGGCGCTTTATGGCCGGGTCGCCCACAATGTAAAGCTCCGAATTCTTTAGGTCCACGGAGCCCTTTACCTTGTCGAAGAATTCCAGGCACTCCTCCCCCACAAACAATAGGCGCCCCTTGTTGAGGTTGAAGCTGTGTATAAGGGAATCGCCCCGCTGGTTGGTGTTGATAAGAGAGCACACGGCGCCGACCTTGCCGCAACCGCAATACGCTACCAGGAGCTCGGGCCGGTTTTCCATGCATACCGTAACCACGTCCCCGGCGCAGATCTTTCTGGAGATAAGGAAATGCGCGAACCTGTTGGCGCTCTCGTTCAGCTCGCGGTAGGTCAGCATGCCGTCGGGCGATTTTACCGCCATGTTATCGGGATAACGCGCCGCTATGTCCTCGAGCGTGGAGGCCCAGGAGAGCTTTCTGTCGCCGGAGATGCGCTTGAGCCCGCTTACCGCGTGGTAGATTATAAAGGGAATCCGCCAGGAAATGGCCAGCAGCTTGAAGATGAACTCCGGCGCGCTTATGGTCTGCCTGAACTGCTTCGGAGAATCGGTGGTCATGGGTAGTCCCTCCCTGTTCCGGGTCATTCAGGATGGCTTTCGGGCGGATTCCCCGGAGACCGCCCCCGGAACCTTATTATTTTGCATATTGCAGCCTTTTGTTTTACCGGGAATGACATGCGTTTACGCCGCCGTCGGCGGGGGAAACAGGGCCGTCTTCTCCGGTTGGAAAGCAAGTCTTCGGTAATGTATCAGAAGGCTTTAAGTAGTCAATGATTTATATTACCGGAACAATGAAGATTCCATGCCTTCCAAAAAAAAGTTTGACAGTGCCCCGGGATGTGAATGGAATAAAACCCGGGCGGCGCATGCCGGTAGTGATTCCAATTCCATAGGCCAGACCTTCCCATGCCGCGTTCACGGGCGTCGTCTCCCGGAATCCACGGCGTTGTAACGGCCCGGCGCGGCCGGCCCCGGTCGATTCGTTCAGTCCATGGGCTTAGGAGCGTTCTTGCGGAAAACACCTATGACATAGACCCGATCACCGCGCATTCAGGCGGATGTGTCGCGCGGAAAGTGGAGTATCGCCGGGTCTCCCCGCCGGCGCTGTACGCCAGGCGCAAGCACGATACGCGACGATTCAGCCATAATTATATCAGCACAGGAGAATCCCGCTATGGAGTCAAAATCGTACAATCCGTTTAATATGGCGCAGGCCCAGTTCGACAAGGTCGCGGAGATGCTGGATCTGGAGGCAGGCGTAAGAGATCTGCTGCGCGAGCCCATGCGTGAATATCACTTCACCATCCCGGTCCGCATGGACGACGGCGCGGTGCGGGTTTTCAAGGGCTTCAGGGTCCAGCACAACGACGCGCGCGGGCCGGCGAAGGGGGGCATACGCTTCCATCCCCTCGAAACGATCGATATGGTGCGGGCCCTGTCGATGTGGATGACATGGAAGTGCTCCGTTGTGGACATTCCGCTCGGCGGCGGTAAGGGCGGCGTGGTGTGCGACCCCCATCATCTAAGCGCCCGCGAACAGGAGCAGATATGCAGGGGATGGGTCCGGCAGATCGCAAGGAACGTGGGCCCGGTCCAGGATGTCCCCGCCCCGGATGTTATGACCAATTCACAGCACATGCTCTGGATGCTCGATGAATATGAGACCATTCACAATGGGAGGTTCCCGGGATTTATCACCGGCAAGCCGGTGGGCATGGGCGGATCGCTCGGTAGGACGGAGGCCACGGGCTATGGATTGATATACACGCTCCGGGAGGCGCTCAAGGAGCACGAGGTCGACATCTCCCGCACCAGCGCCAGCGTGCAGGGTTTCGGCAATGTGGCTCAGCACGCAATAAGGCTGTACGACCACCTGGGGGGCAAGGTGGTGGCCATTGCCTGCTGGGACCAGTCCGACAAAACCTCGTATACCTTCAGGAAAAAGGGCGGCATCGACCTCAAAGAGCTTCTCGATATTACCGACAAATTCGGCGGAATAGACAAGAACAAGGCGCGAGACAGCGGCTACGAGGTGCTTCCGGGTGACGCATGGCTCGAGCAGGAGGTGGACATACTCATACCCGCAGCGCTGGAAAACCAGATAAACAGGGATAACGCGGGGAAAATCAATCCCAGGGTAAGGTTCATCGCGGAGGGCGCAAACGGTCCCACGACCCCGGAGGCCGACGAGGTCATCAAGAAAAACGGCATTTTCGTGATTCCCGATTTTCTGGCGAACGCCGGCGGCGTAACCTGCAGCTATTTCGAGCAGGTCCAGTGCAATATGAACTATTTCTGGGAAAAGCAGGATGTCCTGGACAAGCTGGATTCAAAGATGACCTCCGCCTTTTCCGCTGTCAGCGAGCTCGCAAAAAGAAAAAAACTGTACATGCGGGACGCGGCGTACGTTATCGCCATCGACAGGGTGGCGCAGGCGGTTAAAGCGAGGAGCTGGGTATAAGCGCGGGGCATGACTATATGGAGCCGAAGAACCTTCCTACCGACCAGGTGCTGGTGGTGCTCCGCGAGCGGGCCAAGGAGCTCAATTGCCTGTATCAGGTCGAGGAGGTCCTCGCCGGGGAGGAGGTCCCGCTTCCGGGAATATTCAACGCGCTGATACGGACGATCCCCTCGGGCTGGCAGTATCCCGATATCTGCCGGGCCCGAATCGTCTACCGTGACCAATCTTACCAGGACGAGGACTACGTTCCCACCGCCTGGAGGGATAGCGCCGAAATAAGGGAGGAGGACGAGCTCGTCGGCTCCCTCGAGGTGTCGTACACCCGGGAGGTGCCCGGCGTCGATGACGGGTTTTTCCTGCTAAAGGAGCGCAAGCTTATCAAAACCATCGCGGACCGCATCGGGCAGACCATCTTCCACCGCAAGCTCAAGAGGCTTTTACACGAATGGGAAACGGCAAGCCGCGATCTGGCCGAAAAGAAAAACCGCGAATGGATGGTCATAACCGAGCTCGTAAGGCGCACCGACGAGAAGCTGTATCTTCACATCTCGCGGAAAATGATATACTATCTTTTCTGGAACGGGGTGGGGGAGGCCAGGCAGTTCCTCGGAAAATTCGGCGGGGAATTCGTTAAAAACGAACCCGAACCGGAGTTCGACGCCAACAGCCCGAGCTTCAAGCAGTCCAGGGAGAAGCTCATCGAGATAAGCGATCAGGTTTTTTCTATCGCGGCCAGGAACCTCAGCGACAACGAGATCCTGCAGTGCCTTCAGAAATGGATCCACGAGAACAAAATCAGCTTTCTTATCAAAACCATAGATTCCGGCGGCACCGCCCTGAGCGCGATAATCGACGCCATCCTGCGCTATCGGGCAATAGCCGGGGACAGAATGGTGCTTGCGCCCTCCACCGAGAAGTGGCTGAGGGTGTCGCTCATACGACGGTTCTTTTCCGACACCATCGAGTTTATAAATATCGCCAAACGGCACCTGGAGGTAAGCGATTTTTTCGACCTCGTAACCAGGATAATATTCCATGCCGGAAGCAACGGAAAACTTGGCGGAAAAAGCTCCGGGCTTCTTCTGGCGCGGCACATACTGCTAAAACAGCCTGACGAGGAGGGGCTGTTTGCGGGTATAAAGGTCCCCAGGACCTGGTACATTACGGCCGATTCTATCTCGGAATTTTTACGGCACAACGATCTCGAGGATATAAACGAACAGAAATACAAGGACCCCGAACAGGTCCGTATCGATTATCCGAACATCATTCAGCTCTTCAAGAATTCGCACTTCTCCTCCGAGATCGTAAAGGGCCTTTCCATGGCGCTCGACGACTTCGGCGACAAGCCAATAATAGTTAGAAGTTCGAGCCTGCTCGAGGACCGCGTAGGCACGGCCTTCTCGGGAAAATACAAGAGCCTTTTCCTGGCAAACCAGGGCCCCAAGCAAAAGCGATTGAGCGCCCTCCTGGACGCGATCGCCGAGGTATACGCGTCGGTCTTCGGGCCGGACCCTATAATCTATCGCGCGGAGCAGGGCCTGTTGGACCTGCACGAGGAGATGGGAATAATGATCCAGGAGGTGGTGGGGACCAGGGTGGGCCCGTATTTTTTTCCCGCTTTTGCGGGCATCGCCTTCAGCAACAACGAATTCCGCTGGTCACCCCGTTTAAGGCGCGAGGACGGACTTATACGGATGGTGCCGGGCATGGGAACGCGCGCCGTGGACCGGGTAAGCAACGACTATCCGGTTCTGGTTTCGCCCGGCCAGCCCGCGCTTAGAGTGAATGTAAGCCCGGACGAGATCCGGCACTACTCGCCCTCGTGGATCGATGTCATAAATCTCGAAACCAACTGCTTCGAGACGATATCCGTAATCGACCTGCTCCGCACTTACGGCGAGGAGATACCGGCCGTTCACCAGATTGTTTCGATTTACAGGGATGGTCACATTTCGCGGCCATCCGGGTTCGACATCGATTTCAAGTCGGGCGACCTTCTGGTGACCTTCGAGGGAATCATAACCAGGACCACGTTTATAAGGCGGGTGCGCTCCATCCTGACCGCCCTGGAAAATGGCTTTGGCATGCCGGTCGACATCGAATTCGCCTCGGACGGCGTGGATTTTTACCTTCTGCAATGCCGTCCCCAGAACACCGGCGAGGACTCCGCCCCGAGCCCCATCCCCCGCGATATCCCCGAAGACAGAACACTGTTCACTGCTCGCCGCTATATTTCCGGGGGCAGGGTGCCGGATATCACACACGTGGTCTGGGTGAATCCGCGGAAATACGGGGAGATGGAAAGCCTGGAAATGCTTACCGACGTCGGGCGGGCCATAGGGCGGTTAAACGCGGTCCTGCCCAAGCGGCAGTTCATCCTGATGGGTCCGGGGCGGTGGGGGAGCCGCGGCGACATCAAGCTGGGGGTCCAGGTAAGCTATTCCGACATCAACAATACCGCGGTTCTAATCGAAATATCGATGAAGAGGGGCACCTATTCGCCGGAGCTTTCCTTCGGTACGCACTTCTTCCAGGATCTTGCGGAAACCGGAATCCGGTACATCCCGCTGTACCCCGACGACAGGGATGTCGTATATAACGAACTGTTTTTTACCGGCTCGCGCAACATGCTGCCGGACATACTGCCGGAGTACGCTCATATCGCCGATACCCTCAAGGTTATAGATATTCCAGGCCGGATGGGCGGGAAAATCCTTAAAATCCTCTTAAACGCGGAACTTGGGGAGTCGATTGGATATTTCGACGAACCGGAAGCCGCCGCGGAAAGCTCGATCGTGCGCCCCAGGCCGCACGAGGCCCACGGTGAGGAATACTGGCGCTGGCGCCTTCACATGGCCGAACAGATCGCCGGACAGGTCGACGCCTCACGCTTCGGGGTGAGGGCGGTTTACCTTATCGGTTCGACAGCAAACGCCACCGCCGGCCCCGACAGCGATATAGATCTTCTTTTTCACGTCGATGGAACGCGCGAACAGCGGGAAGCCCTGTCGGTCTGGCTGGAGGGATGGAGCCTCAGCCTCTCGGAGATGAACTATCTTAGAACCGGGTATCGGTCACATGGGCTGCTGGACGTGCATATGGTAACCGACCGCGACATTGAAAACAGGACATCGTTCGCGGTGAAGATCAACGCGGTAACCGACCCGGCGCGTCCACTGTCCATGAAAAGGCCCGCTTCCTGAGGGCCCGCCTTTAAACCGATTGGACCCGCGGCGCGGAAATTGGTCAAACCGCCGGGAGCCTGAAATTTGTTTTTCGGCCCCGGACTCCATGCGCCTTGTCCCCCGGCCGGGACTATGGCGGCAGCGTTCGCTACAACCTTCGGACGCCGTACCGCCGGAAGAGCTCCTCCCTCGTCTCCCGAGTCTGGGCGATCAGGTAGGATTTCCATCCCGGGCAGAATCGGGTATGCCATTTCCAGAACCTGCCCAAAAACGAATCCGGGGCCCTGTCGTATTTCGCGCGCATGGCGCAATTTTCGCAGTTGGAGCGTGCCATGGATGTCTCCAATGAGAACGGGATATGCTGAAGCTTACGATATCCGCGCATTCTGAAATGTCAAGCCGACCCGGGCGGCTTTCGAAAAAATATTGAATTGCAATACCGCATGATATCGGGCATAGCGTCGCTACAAGGCCTTCCCATGGCATGGAAGGCAAAAGAAATGGCCGGGCGGCCGCCCGGTCGCCCTTGCGGGGTGGAGGATTTTCCATGCGTAAAACGGTGATCATGATGGCGCTTGCCACGGCGCTGCTTTTTGTCCGCCAAAACGCGCTCATTCCCGCCACTCAGCCGGAAGAGCGTAAAGGCCGTGATGGAAGGCCCGTAACGATCGCGCACGACTTCCTCGACATGGAAAGGGAATTCGGTGCAAGCGAAGCGGACTACCGTGCGCTCGGCCGGATTATCGACAGGGCCGCGGCCGCCATAAGCGTGCGGAAAGGCCGCACGAACGCCGACGCGCTTTCAATACTGCGGGCGATAGACTCCGTAATTACTGGGGAGGGCTACAGGTTCGGGAAGAACCAGCTTTTGTCCAGTGGGCTTCGGAATAAAACGATCGACTGCGATAATTACTGCGCTCTGTATACCGCCATAGCCGAGACGCTTGGCCTGCCGATCCTCCCGGTGTACGCCCCCGATCACGGCTTTGTCAGGTTTTTTTTCGATGACGGCGCCTATATCAACTGGGAGACTACGCAGGCGCTGGTCCGGACGGATTCGTATTACATCGAGACCCTGCGCATTCCGGTCGAATCGGTCCGGGCCGGGGTGTACATGAAGACGCTTTCCCGCAAGGAGTTCATCGCCGTGGAGTATAACAATATCGGCGCCCATCTTATGGCCTCGGGCAAATACGCCTCGTCCCTGCCGTACTTCAGCGCCGCGGTGGAATTATATCCGGTGTTTTCATCGGCCTACCACAACCGGGGCTCTTCGCTATACGCGCTAAAACGCCTGAATGACGCGCTGGCCGATCTCAAGAAGGCCAACCGGCTGGACCACTCCCGGGCCGGAACGCACAACACCATGGGAGACATCCACCTGGACCGCGGGGAGCTGGACAGTGCGCTTGCCGAATTTCAGGCGAGCATAGAGCTCGATCCGACTAACTATGTTCCCTACAACAGCATTGCGATCATAATGAAGCTAAGAGGCGAGGATGGAAAGTCCCGCATCTGGGCCGAAAAATCCAGGCGAGTCAGGGAGCGCCATGAGAAATGACGGGCCGTACCTCGGGGCCGCAAATTGACTTGACCGGCAGGGGCCATGATAATCTTACTTTATCCTTCCCGGTCGAGAAAGCGGACTCCGCGAAACGCGCATCCGGCACTGCCCGGCGGATGCCAAAAGCTTCGACGATGATAAAAAAAGCGAACATAGACCGGGCGTCGGCCGAGCTGATCAACGAGGCCGCGCCGCTTCCCGGCTCCGGGATCGCCGGCCACGACGAACCGAAGGACAATCTCAGGGCGCTGTACGACCTTCCCCGGGGGGGGCCAGCTCGATTACGCGTCGAAAACCGGATTGGGAGAGCGCTCCAACGAACTTGTGGAGATATGAGCATACGCGGCGAATTTTGCGTTGACACGAAGCCGCCCGGAGAGAATATACATATAGTATCATCGGGGGAATGCGGCCCGTCGGGGGCGTGTTTTCCGCCGCGCATTGCACAATGCCTACCATCGCAGCGGAGGAGTCGTAATGAAGAGCTCGTATGATTTTCCGAATCTAAATCCAAAGCGGCCCGACGGGGTCAAGCCCAGCGGAAAGCCGTACAGGGTAATGGTTGTCGAGGACAAGGAATTTCAGCGAAAGCAGATTGTACAGATACTCGAGTCCGAGGGCTATGAGGTTGTCGCCTCGGCGGGGGACGGCAAGGAGGCGCTTCAGCTTTACGACCGCTATGCGCGTGACCTCGATATCATCACAACGGACCTGGACATGCCGGGGATAGACGGATACGCTCTGTTGTACGAGATTTCCCAAAAGAAGCCCAAGGCGCGGATCGTGTTTATAAGCGACGAAACGAGCAAATCCGTCCTCGCCGACCTGTTGCGGATGGGCGCGGCGGATTTCATACTCAAGCCGATTCAGCGCGGCCGCATACTGGAACGGATAAAGATGGTGCTTAACAGGGCGACCCGGGCCTGATCCGCGGCGCGCCCGTACGAAAAGAGATACGGATCATAGCGATGAGCAAAGAGCTGGATTCCGCGGTCAATTCGCTCTCCGAGCAGACCGGCAGGATCAATATCGCGCTGCATTACGCCGGCGGCGACATGGAGAAGGCCAGGGCCATGGCAGCCGGTTCATACAAGGACCTTTACGTGCTGAAGGCACGTTTCGCCTCGTCCACGCTGAACGGCGCTTTTCTGGTATTCTATAACGGTATTTACAACAAGCTGGTGGACTCCCTGGTCCTGGTGGTCTCGACATATATGACCAAGTCCATCGATACCGGCGTCGACTGGAGGCTATTCGAAAAGGACATTCTGGAGGCGCTCGCCGCCGGTGAGCACGACACCCACTTCGAGACGCTGGTTAAGAATAGGTTCCATGACGGCTTCAACCTGAGCTTCTGCGCCGAGCTGACTCGGTTTTTGCAGAGCGACAACGGCATCGCGGTGGAGCGGGCGCTTCAGAAGCTGTTGCAGTTCATCCTGAACGTACAGCGAATCGACATAAAGGTGGATTCCCAGCACATCTCCTCCCTCGACATGGAGCTAAATTCGGCGAGCGCCAAGAAGATCGACGCCTCCGCGCTTAAAGGTCCGCCCGAGGAGGGTCCGCCGCCCGTGGCGAAGGAGGCGGCGGACGAGGTGCGCGAGGGGCAGGAAGGGGTGAAGCTTATAATGAGCTGTTCGCTCATCCTCTCGCCCATAAAGGGAAAGGACATCTCGCGTATCGAACCGGGCGACCGTATTCGCGTATCGATTACCGACTCCAATCCCAAGTGCGTTTCGGTCGCAAAGGCGCTCAACGCCTACGAGGACGGGGCCTTGTTGCCCGTCACCGCGCGTGTCAAATCTATTAAATCCAGGCCGGAAGGCGGATATTCGATATTCGCAATCGTCGCAAGGGGCATCTACGCGAAGATCGTCGAAGAGGAGGCGAATATAAAGGTCGCCCTCGACCCGGCTTATGAGCTCGCTCGCCAGGGCGCCGGAGACGAGTCGAAATCCAGCCTGGGCCTGATACTCGCGCTCTCCGTCATCTTTATCGTCATCATCGCCGCAATCCTCGCGCTGGTGTTTTATTTCTGACCGCAAGCGCTCACAGGATATACTACCATCGGGAGATTGCGCCCATTCGCGGCCTTGCTTCGCTTATATAAATGGATCGCGCGGAGCCGGAACATCCGTTTTTCGTCTTGCCCTCGCGATAGTCGCTTGCCTTGAGGACGAGTTATCGGAATGTGGTAGTTGAAATGGGGGCATATCCGCCTGTCGTACGGCGTAATAAGGAAGATCTCATGAAAGAAGACGTTACGGTACTGGTGGATTCGCGTGAGGGAATCCTGGACCTTGCCCGGCGGCTGGAAACGCTCGACCGGGTCGCCATGGACTTCGAGGGCGAGTCGAATCTTCATCACTACGGCATACACCTCTGCCTGGCGCAGATCTTCGACGGGGAGCGCTGCTATCTCGTTGACCCTGTCTCACTTGGCGGGATCGACGAGCTTCGAGGATTCATGGAGGGCGGCCGCACGCGAAAGGTGATGTGCTCGGCCGATTTCGACATGCGCCTTCTTCACCATACATCGGGCTTTCGCCTGGCCGGTGTCTTCGATGTGCAGATAGCGGCCAGGGCGCTCGGAAGCGAACGGCTCTCCCTTCAGGCGATAGTCGAGGAATACCTGGGGATTGCCATACCCAAGAACGCGAGCGATCGCCGCTCCGATTGGAGCAGGAGACCGCTCACCCCCCGGCAGATGGAATACGCGGCCGGCGATGTCCTTCATCTGCTCGATCTGGAGCGCGTGCTGCAGGCCCTCCTCGAGGAGAAGGGCCTCGCCTCGGATGTTCGCAAGGCGCATAGGGCGCTGGAAAACATCAGCTTTACACCCAGGGGCGATCCGCACCTCCGGCTCCCCGGCGCAAACCGCCTTTCGGTAGCGGCGCGCGACAGGCTCCGCCGTTTCTACGAACTTCGCGAGAGGATAGCCGAGGCCCTTGACCTTCCTCCGTTCAGGGTGCTGGCAAACGACGTGCTGGTCGCCGCGGCGAAAAAACCGCCCGTGGACAGGGCCCAGTGGCACGCCTTGAAGGGGATGACCCGTTTCGCCCGGCGGCGTATCGATGAGTTCGAGGCGGCCGCGGCGGACCCCCGGATGGAGTGACCGGGAGAAATGATAATTTATTGACCTCCGTCGCTATTCCATGTATTTTCATTATGCTATGAATGGAACGCTTTCTCTCATGTAAGTACAGATTCCCGCCGCCGAAAACGGGGGAGGGCGTTCTTGTCGTGGGAGGGATTCGTTTACAGCCCTGGTCTTCACTTTTTCCGGCATGCGGAAACGATCGATAAAAAGAAAATGGATCTATCCGGCCAGATCATCGCCGAACGTTATGTGATCGCCGACTTCATCTCCGAAGGCGGCACGAGCGTGGTTTTCCGCGCCCGGGGAATCGACGGGAGCATGGTAGTCCTCAAGATCCTCAAGGAAGGCGGCGTTTCCCGGCGCATAGAGGATATCATTCGTTTCCACGCCGAAGCGCTAACCGTTTCGAACATACGCCATCGCGGCATTGTCAGGATTCACGAGATCGGGGAGCTCCCCGCTCCGCTGGCCCCCGGACAGTCCGTACATTATCTCGTGATGGAGCACATCCAGGGGACCAGCATGCAGGGCGAGCTGGACCGAGGCGGGTCCTTCACCTTTCGCGAGGCGCTTCTGGCGGCGTCCCAGGTGAGCGACGCGCTCGCGCACGTTCACGATATGGGAATAGTCCATCGGGACATCAAACCCGGGAATATCATGATATCCGGAAGAGGGGAGGACCTCCGCGCCGTGATAATCGACTTCGGCTTCGCGCACGTGCGCGAGTTTTTCGAAGGATCGATAAGAGGGGTGACAGGCACCTTCGGCTTTATGTCGCCGGAGCAAAGCGGCATTATTCGACGTCCCGTCGACGAGCGCAGCGATCTATATTCGCTCGGTGTGGTATTGTACCGGCTTGTGACCGGGAGGCTTCCCTACGAGGGGAGCGATGCGCTGGCCATAATCCACCAGCATATCGCGAAAAAACCCCTGCCGCCCTCCGCGCACAACCCGCAAATTCCGCCGGCAATCGAACGCGTGATCCTCAAGCTACTCGAAAAAGAGCCCGTGGACCGTTATCAGAGCGCGCATGGATTGTTGTACGATATAAAAATGATCCTCTCGGGCTCCAGGGATATAATGCCGGGCGCCGCGGATCGCCAGGCGCGTCTCAATTCGCGGACGGGCGTCGTGGGCCGCGATGGCGAGCTCGCCAGGCTGAAGGCCCGGTACGGCGAGCTGGCCGAAGGACGTGGTTCGATATGCCTTGTCGCCGGCGAGGCGGGACTTGGGAAGACCAGGCTTGCCGAGGAGCTCCGCGACCATGTGATTTCCAGCGGCGGTGTATTCATCGAGGGGAATTGTTTTTCCGGGGAGAACAAGGTGCCATATGGGCCGTTCAAGGAAGCCCTCAATCAGTTCCTCCGGCATTTCCCCAAGATGCGTGAGCGCTACCGGCTCAATCTGAAGGATCGAGTCAGGTCGATAGGAGTCGACCGCTGCGGTGTGGTTTTACGGCTCAACCCCATGCTCGTGGAGATAACCGGTCTATGTCCCGACCCGGTCGACCTGGAGCCCGAACGTGAAAACCGGCGCTTCCTTATGGTGGCAGGGGATTTTTTCCGGGCGCTCGGCGATACGCAGGCGCCGCTCGTCCTGTTTCTGGACAACCTGCAGTGGTCCGATGAAGGGAGCTTCGCGCTAATGGAGGAGATGATCTCCGGGATCGCCTTCGCGCCCCTCATGATCCTGGGCGCGTACCGAGTCAACGAGGTTTCGGCCTCACACGGCCTTCTCGGATTAATCCAGCTCGCCGAACGGGCGGGATACCCGCTGGAGAGGTTAAGCCTGGACCCTCTGGACCACCCCTCGCTCACGCGCTTTGTGCATGGGCTCCTGGGTTCAGACGACCCGTATCTCGACAGGGTGGTCGATGTCGTATACCGAAAGAGCCGAGGGAACCCGTTTTTCGCGCTTGAGATCGTCAAGCGCATGGTGGGCGAAGGGGCGCTCGTCCTTACGGAAATGCGCTGGAGCGCGGACGAGGAGAGGCTGGGATCGCTTGAGATATCGAGTCGGATTCTGGACGCGGTCATGCTGCGAATCGCCGGACTTTCTTCGCGTTCGAACGAGGTGCTCTCTTACGCCGCGGTAATAGGCCGTAAATTCGACATAAGCCTTCTCTTCGACCTGCTGGTTTATGGAGGGGAGGGCGAAAAGTACTCGCATAACGAGATCGTCGGGATCGTCGATGAGGCTGTGGCCAAACAGCTGCTGGAAACGCACAGGAGGGAGCGCGGAAAACTGTTTTTTGTCCACGACCGCATCAGAGAGGCATTCTACGACATGCTTTCGGCGGATCGTAGAAGGATCCTGCATCTGCGTATAGCGCAAACGCTCGAGGAAGCGCCGGAGGGGCCGGAATACCCGGTGTTCGATCTCGTGTTCCATTATTCGCAGGCCGGCAATGTCGAGAAGACGCTTAAATACGCCTATCCGGCCGGAATGCGCGCTATGGAGAGTTATGCCAATGAGGACGCGATACGCTATTTTACCCTGGCCGTCGAAATGCTTCAGCGCGACGGGGCGGGGGCCCCTGTCGATATTCCGCTGTGGCTTGAGTGTCAGGCCAGGATTGGCGGGCTTTTCCTGGTGACGGGAAGGAATGACGAGGCCATCGGCATTTTCACCCGGGTATTGCCGCGTCTCGAATCATCCATGGCCCGGGCCACCGCCTACCGGCAGATAAGCCATGCCTATTTTAAAAAAGGCGATTTCGCGAACTGTGAGCGTTACGGCGCGGAAGGCCTCGCCCTTCTGGGTGAGCGCCTGCCCCTGTCGACGTGGCGGGTCGTTTCCGGAATTCTGCGCGAATTCGCCGCGCATCTTCTATTGAAGGCGCTGCCGGGATTGCTGCGATTTCGTGGCGGGAGGACGCCCGCCGAAAGCGACCTGCTCATCATCCAGTTTTACCATTCCATGAGCTGGAATTACGCCCTAAGCTCGCTTTTAAAATTTGTCCGCTCGACGCTGCGCATGCTGAACATCTCCGAGCGGCGCATAGGCGTTTCCAGGGAACTGGCCATAAGCACACTGGGCCTGGGAATGATGTACGCGGCGATACCCGCGTTCCGCTGGGCGCTTCCGTATCTGGAGCTGGGGCTGGACATCAGCACTAAGATCCGCGATACTTTTTACATGGCCGTTTCGCGGCAGTTGTTGGGGACCTTCTATTCGTGGACCGGGGACCTTGGGAAGAGCACGGACCTGCTTCTGGAAAGCTACGAAAATTTCAGGCGCATAGGCGACATCTGGGAGATCGGCCAGGTCAACAATATCGCCAGCGTAAACCGGTACTACACATCTAATTACGAGCAGAGTATACGCCATCTCAACGAATGGATCGAGATAAGCGGGAAGATCCACAACGATTACGGGCTCTGTAACGGGCTTGCCAACCTGGCCTGGGTTTACACCGATTTGGGCGACCACGCCAAGGCGCTGGAATGCGCCGGAAAATCCCTAGATCTTAGCGCGCGCCAGGGCATATGGTTCGCCCACTTTCTGGCCTGCGCCTACGCCGGCTACTGCCGTAGCGAGATGAACGATCACCAGGGGGCGATTGAGTTCCTGGATAGAGGGAGGGAGCTCGATCGCAAGCGCCGTTTTACCCTCAGGGTGTATACCGCCCCGCTGTATGTCTATCGCGCAGAGGCCTACACGCGCCTTTACCTCGATCTGAATTCGGGGCCGAAGGGTCCGTCGGCGTTTAAATTACGCGCCATGATGATGAAGGCGTGCCGCGAGGCCTTGGCGCGCTCACGGGGCTGGCCGCTCATCCACTGCGCGGCGGTCCGGGTTGCCGCACAGTGCGCCGAAGCGCTCGGACGTGATAAAAAGGCCGTGCGATTGTATCGGGAGGCCATTGGCCTCTGCGCCCGTGCGGGCAGGCGCTTCGAGCTTGGGAGGGCCTATCTGGGACTCGGTGGGCTTCTCTCGCGCGTGTGTAAAGACGACGAAGCGTCCTCATGCTTCGATTCCGCCCGCAGGCTGTTCGCCGAAGTGGGATCGAGGCATTATCGAAAAATGGCGGATGAGTGCCTCGGCCCCGGGGCGGAGGAGCGCAACGCGATCCAGCGCCTGACCGACCACCAGCGCCTTTCCTCGATCATTGGCATTAGCCAGGATATGAGTTCCATCCTCAATCTCGATGAATTGCTGGAACACATAATGGACAGGGCCATGGAGGTGACGGGAGCGCGGCGCGGATACCTGTTACTGACGGAGGGGGAGACAGGCGGGCTCATCATGCGAGTGGCTCGAAACATTGACGGTGAGGCGATCCCGGAGTATTCGCGCGGCGTAATCGACGAGGTCTCCAGGACGCGAAGAACGGTGATCACGACCAACGCCGAAAAGGAGGAAAAGTTCACCGGCTTTCAGAGCGTGCTCGACTACGGACTCAAGTCCATACTATGCATTCCCATCACGGGCCACGACCGGCTTGTGGGGGTTTGTTATCTCGACAACCAGCTCTCAGGCGCCGTATTTACGGACGATGACGCCGACCTTTTGCGCGTCTTCATGACCCAGGCCGCCATTTCCATAGAAAACGCGAACCTGTACGCGAGCCTGGAGGACAAGGTCGCCCGGCGGACCGAAACCATAGAGAAACAGAAGCGCGAACTGGAAAACCAGATCGCCCTGGCCGAAAAGATCCAGCGGGCGCTTCTGCCCGTCGGGCTTCCGAAGCTCGACATGGCCGAAATGGCGTTCCGCTATGAGCCCAACATGGGGGTGGGCGGCGACTTTTTCGACGTGTTGTACGACAGTGAACGCGGCCTTCTGGGGCTTGTAATGTGCGATGTTTCGGGGCACGGCATGCCCGCGGCCCTTCTTGCCTCGATGACCAAGGTCTCGCTCCAGTCATGGAGGCACACGCTTCATTCCCCCGCGTGGACGCTGTCGATGATATGCGACGCTCTTATCGGAAAGCTAAGCTCCCATTTTCTGTCCGTATGCGTCTGCTGCCTGGACCTGGCTACCGGACGCCTAATATGCTCCTCGGCGGGGCATCCGGAACCTTTGCTGACGCGCGGAGCCTTTGGGATAGAGATCGTCAATGTGAGGGGGCGGGTAATAGCCGACGCCTTCGGACCGTGCATATACGCTGAGCGGACAATGACGCTGCGCAGTGGCGACGGGATCGTGCTGTATACCGACGGGGTCATCGAGGCGCGCAATGGCTCGGGGGAAATTTTCGGCGAGGAAAGGCTTCAGGGCGCGCTTCTGCGGCTCGGCGGCAACGATCCGCGGTCAATATGCGACAATATCTTCGCCATGGTGAGGGAGCACGCCGATTCGCCCGGCGGAATCGACGATGACTTTACCATGCTCGTCGTGAAGTACTCCGGGCAGTCCGGTCGAACCAGGGATGCTTGAGGGATTTCCCCGGATTTCCATGTCCAGGGATCGGACCTGTTTCGATATCCAGTTGTCCGCGGATCGTGCGCGGCGCGCCCCTGCGTCCGCTTTCAACGGTCCCGGAGCCTTTTGCGGCTCTTTCCGCCGATGCCTTCCGGCGCTTTTCGAGAGAAAACAAGCCAGCGCGCGCGTCCCCGCTTCGTGAAATTATTTGCGGGCCGTGTGCCGGTGTGGGAGCTCGCCGGGTGCGAATCACAAGGACATTTCGGAGAGGCGAAGGTCCTTTTCCCTCCACAGGCGGTTGACCCACTCCTGGAAGTCCTCCCGAAAGCGTTCGTTGTTCAGATAATCGCCGAGGTGCTGGGCGGTGATGGGGAGCTCCTCGATGTGCACCCTGACGCGCGAGATTTCGCCGCACAGAAAATCCCAGAAGCTGTGAATTCCGTCCGGGTAGCAGATCGACACGTTGAGTATCTTTTTCATCCGCTCCCCGCCCATTGTCGAGAGCACGAAGGCCATTCCTCCGGCCTTTGGCCTCAGCAGATTGGCGAAGGGAGAGTTCTGGCCGCGGTGCTTCTTGTATGTAAAGCGGGTGCCCTCCACGAAATTCATCACCGAAACGGGAATGTGCCGGAATTTCTCACACGCCTTCCGCGTGATCTCGATATCCTTCCCCTTGAGGTGCGGGAACTTTTTCAGAAATGCCCCGGAGTAGCGTTTCATGAAGGGGAAATCGAGGGCCCACCAGGCTATACCCATGAGCGGCACCCAGATGAGCTCTTTTTTAAGAAAGAATTTTAGAAAAGGGATCTTGCGGTTGAATACCTTCTGTAATATTAGAATGTCCGCCCATGAGCGATGGTTTGCTATTACGAGATAGCACTCGCGTGAATTGAGCCCCTCGGGCTCCGTAATGTCCCAGTGGATCCGCTTGGTGATCTTAAGATTGAGGTTGTTGATGGATATCCACAGCGTGGCCATTCTGTCGAGAACCCGGCCGCACAGCGCGCGCCATCGCGCCGCCGGCAGGAGTTTGAGCAGCCCGATGGCCGGAAAGAACGGGAACATTACGGCCGTGTTGAGAAAGTACAGGAGCATGGAGACCGAGCCTGTGGCGTGGCGGGTGAGTGCTGGGCGGCGCTTTCCCGTTCCGGCGGCGGAATGAGGTGCGCCAGGACCTGGCTTGTCGTTATTCATTTAATGTCCTTTTAAGCAAATTTTCAGGAGGGATCGTCCGTCGATTGAACCGTTCCGGGGTTGCCGGTGGGGTATCGTTCGACAATGGACTTCCGTCCAGGCAAGGAAAACGGTGGTTCCGTTCGGAACCTGCGGAATTCTCCCGCATGTTTGCCGGGAAACGGATTTTGTCAAGTATTTATTGTATTACAGTAATGCAGCATGCCGGGGGTGTAAATTAAAACCCGGGTGAATATACAGTCATCTCGAGGAGCGCAGCGACGTGGCGATCTCAAAAGATCAAAAGTTGTATCATAAAATGCGGGGTTTTATGAGATTGCCACGCCCCGATAAGGCCGGGGCTCGCAATGACAGAATCATTCCCGGAAATTTAATTCACACCAGCATGCCGGGCGCCGAATAGGGTAAAACGGATTGCAAATACCCCGACGGGGATGGGCGGCGGCGCGCCGGGATTGAACGATGGAAGGGCCGTATTGACGGAAACGGGACCGCCCCGGGTTTCCGGCGCGGTCCCGTGATGGGTTGCGTCTCGAAGCGCGGTCAGGCCGAGGCGTACCTGTTTTTACCCCACAGCCCGAGTGCCTTTAGAAGTATCAAACTTATTACCATCATCCCGGCGAACACGCCCATGGTAAGCTCCAGGCTCCATCCCCAGAGCACCGGCGCGCTGACGAGAAGCATCGTGCCGAGGACGGGGGCCGAGGCGAAGATGGTCATATAGCCCAATTCCATGGCCGTGCTGGTGCGGAATTCCGGGTCCACAATTCGAAGGAGGAGGAGTCCGCTGGAAACCGTGCCGGTCACTGTGCCGTAGATTGCAAGGGTACGCTCCAAATTGAGGGACGGAATACGGTTGCCCAGGTATATCACCACCAGGGTGGTCAGCACGCCCACCGTAACGCAGATAACGCTGATGGGAACGACGTACTGCCATACGATAACGAGCTGCACCGCCATGACGGTGGAAAGGATGAGGAAGTCGACCGACCATCCCGTAATGCGCCTCTGTATGCCGCCGTCCAGCAGATGGTCGTAGCCGATTTTTACGACGACAAAGCGCACCAACTGCGCCACCAGCATCCCTAAGAAGAAGAAGAACCCCCACAGGGTGGTGGCGAGCTCCGGCTGCAGGAGGCTTCCAATTCCGTATACCAGGGCGTAGGTGAGGAGATACACGAGGCCGACCATTGAGAGCTGAAAGGCGAGCGTCTCGACGTTGGCGGAGTGCATGGTGAGCGAGCCGGCGCTTTCCCTGGGGTTTCCTTTCCCTATTACCCCGGTAAGCAGGTCTTTGGGAAGCACGGTTTGCGGTTGCGCGGCCCGGCCCCTCTTTAAGCCCCAGTTGGCAAGGGGCACGCCGACGAAAAACGCGAAAAGGAAGCCAACCGTGGCGAAGGTGAGGCCTATGGTCGCCGCGTGCTCGAACCCAAGGTTTTCCCATACCTTTCCGATGGAGAGCGCCTGCCCCGGGCCTTCGGTGAACCCCAGCGGGGCGAAGAAGCCGAAAGTCTTGAAAAGGTCATAACCGAAGTAATTGAAGGCGATGACAAGCAGGCCGCCGGGGATTGCCTGTATCGGTATGGTGATTCCCTCGACAAGGGCCATCCACAGGGAGCCCTTTGCCATTTCCTTTCCGCCATAGGCCGCCTTTTCCTCCGGGGTGCGAACGGTGAGGCCGACCGAGATAAAGCTGATGTTGAAGAAATGATATGCGAAGGATTCCAGAAGCGAGGTCTCTATTTTAACGATTCCGCTGTGGAGGAAGGCCAGTCCTATGAGGCCTCCGAGCAGACAGCTCGGGAACAGTAAACGCTGTATGAAAGGGACCTTGGCGCGCAGAAAGATGCCGATTAAAAGCATCACCCCCAGCCAGCCGAACGCAAGAAGGGGTTCAAATGGGAAAGGTATATTCATGGAGTACCTCTGTTTTATAGTATAGGGCCGACGGACGGCCTGAGGGCCCATTTACGGGCACCATCATTCCCTTTACTTAAAAAAATTGCAATCATAAAATGAACGCCGTTCACTGAATTGCAGTCATTAAGTGAATGATATTCAGGCGAAAGGGTTCCGCGCCCGAAGGGCCCGGAAAATCCGCGACCCTAAGCCGCGGGTCCGGGCCGTTTGGAAAGCAGATTATTTCCCCATGAGGCGAGCGATGCGGTCCTCGATCGAGGGGTGGGTGGCGAAGAGCGACGCCCTCTTTCCGGAGTTAATTTTCGCCATGGAAAAGGAATCCTTCTTTTCGGGCATGCCGGCGGCTTCGGCAAGCCGCTTGAGGGCGTTTATCATCGACATGGCCGAGGTGTATTTAGCCGCGCCCGCGTCGGCCCGGTACTCGCGCCGGCGCGAAAAGGCCGCAAGCGGTATGGATGCGAGCAGCATCAGGAAGGTTTCGAGTACCATCACGGTAAGCATGTAGCCCAAGAAGCCCAGTCCGCCGCGCCCCTCGTCGTCGCGCAGAAAGCTGTCGAGGAGCTGCGCGATGATGCGGGAAAGGAACATCACGAACGCGTTCATTACGCCGGTAAGAAGGGTCATGGTCACCATGTCGCCGTTCGCTATGTGGCTGATCTCGTGCGCGGCCACGGCCTCCACCTCCTGGCGGTCCATGGCCGAAAGAAGCCCGGTCGAGAAGGCCACCAGCGATTTCTTTTTGCTCGGGCCTGTGGCGAAGGCGTTGGGCTGGGGGGCCTGATATATTCCCACCTCCGGGACCCCGGGAAGGCCCGCCTTGCGGGAGAGGCGCGCCACCATATCGTAAATCTCGCGGGCCCCGGGATCGGACGTCTTTCCGTCGATAAGCTGGATGTTGTAGGCCCGCTTGGCCATCCAGCGGCTTATTGCAAGCGAGATGAACGCGCCGGACATTCCGAAGATTCCGCAGAAGATGGCGAGGCCCAACATATCGCCTGTAGGCTGCACGCCAAGGAGCGGGAGCACGATATTCATGATTATGCCCAAGGCCACCACTACGAGGATGTTGACTAACAGGAACAATCCTATCCTTTTAAACATTTGTTCTCTCCGTATTATTCTGAGTTGATGTTACGCCCGAATGGGCCCATTTATTCCGCACGAAGTGAAGCATGTATCCACCGGTCCGAAGGCGTCCTCCAGACAAACCGCGTACAGCCGGCTCGTTTAGGATCGGGACGCCTCCATCGCCTTGACGGCCTTCCATAGCGGGCAGTCGGCCCGGTCCGTAGCCATTTGCAGGGTAGCCCTGCATGGATGGCGCTGTCAAGGAAAATGATCAGGATATTTGTGGACCAAACCGGCACTTTGTTACAGGAGAGCCGTATGGACTTCGACGCGATTCCGGATGCGAAGAGGATTGGAAAACATGGTTGCCAAAACAATAAAGCCCGTATTAAAGTCATTCAATCGAAGATGTCGAATTGACGCTGGAGAAAGCCATAAACGCCGTGTTTGGCCAAAAACTCCGCGCCGTGAAACGGCGATTTATTAGCGGAAAAACCTTGAAGCTCGAATCTCGGGCCCCCAACCGGAGGACGCCATGTCAAAGGACCTGTACCGGACACTTCAACAACAGCTCGACACCTATTCGCTCGGCTTTCCAGCCACCGAATCGGGAGTGGAGATCGAGATTTTAAAGGAGCTCTTCTCCGAAGACGATGCGGGGGTTTTTATTAAGCTCTCCCCGCTACTCGAAGCGCCCGGGGCCATTGCCGAAAGGATCGGCCTTGCCGCGGGGGCGGCGGAAGCCAGGCTGGAGGACATGGCGAACAGAGGTCTCCTCTTCAGGGTAAAGAAGGGTGAAACATCGAAGTACGGGGCCATCCCCTTCATGCACGGCCTTGCCGAGTTCAATACTCTTCGAATGAGCCGCCGCTTGGCGGAGCTCCTGGAGCGCTATTTCGAGGAGGGATTTCACGGTGCGATCGCGGCCTCATCGGGCCTTTTTTTAAGGACGGTCCCCGTGGGCGAGTCCATAATGCCGGAACATCACGTGGCCGCGTTCGATGACGCCGCCGAGATCTTGAGGAAGATGGATCCGATCATCGTAACGGAATGCACCTGCCGAAAGCAGGCCGAACTGATGGACCACGGATGCGGAAAGCCCCTGGAGGTCTGTTTTATGTTCGGTTCCATGGCGCGCTATTATATCGATTACGGTATCGGGCGTGAGGTGAGCTACGCCGAGGCGATCGATATATTGAAAAAGTGCAACGATGCGGGCCTGGTAATCCAGCCCGGTACGGCCCAGAACCCTGCCGGGATGTGCAACTGCTGCGGGGACTGCTGCTCCGTCCTTCGGGGCCTGAAGCTCCTGCCAAAACCGGCGGAGGCCGTGTTCAGCAACCATTACGCAATCGTAGACCCTTTGCTCTGTTCCGGATGCGAGGAATGTATAGAGCGCTGTCAGATGGAGGCGCTATCGCTCAATGACATCGCCGGCATAATAGAGATCGACCTGGACCGCTGCATCGGCTGCGGTCTCTGCGTGACGACCTGCCCGACCGGAGCGCTTGCGCTCCAGGCGAAAGAGGCGGATGCCCTGCGTACGCCTCCCGCCACAGGCAGGGAGCAGATGATGGAGATCGCGCGAAGACGGGGCCTTTTGTAGGTCCAAGGCCGAGTCGTTATCCGCGACCGCGGCCTTCGCGGCGGCTCCGCCGCCCGCAAACGGCCGGTTGCCCGGCTTTCGGTGAGGTAAAGGCCGCGGCAATACGCGGCCCCTGTTTCGGGGCTCGGCTATACCGCGTCCGGGTCCAACAGGCCGAGCGTTAGAAGGCGCTCGCGGGTAGGCAGGCCGTCCTCGAGGTTCCATCCCATTTGCGAATAGTATTCATCGAGCAGGCGGTCCAGGTCCACCGTCTCGCCTGCGCTCGGGCCGGATGGAACAGGTTCGCACAGGATGCGCTTAGGAAGCGTATCGTCCTTGCGGGAGAAGCCCAGGCGCGCGTTATATATTCGCTCAAGGTTGATGGTTCGCTCGGCCGCGAGCTTCAGTCCCTCCACGTCGAGCTTCATGCCCGTCACAAGCCCGAAGGCCCTGGCCTGTTCGGAGATATTAAAGCTGCCGCGCACGGTGGAGCATATACCCAGCGAATCCACGGCGCACATCTCCATTTGATTCTCCATGTGTAGCGCGCCCTTGCCCTCGTACGAGAGGCGGGTGCCCGCGGCGATTTCATGGCCCATGGTGGGCGAGAACATGTGATGGGCCCCCTTGGGCGAGGTCGCATAGGCAAGGGCCATGCTCTTGCAGCCCCGCGGGTCGTAGGCCGGCAGGGCCTGTCCCCTGGAGTGCATTGCGAGCTCGGGGGCGCCGAAGCGTTCGGAGGCGCATCTCACACCTTCGGCAAGTATGTCGCCGATACCCCTCCGTTCGGCCATCATGCGTAGAAGGGACACAAGCGCCGCCCCATTCTCGAACCTAAGCTCCATCCCCCCCGTATCCCTAATTGTTATTATCCCTTTCTCGAAGCATTCCATGGCCAGCGAAACGCAGGCCCCGGCATTCATGGTGTCGAATCCGTATTCATCGCAGACCAGCGTGGCCTCCACGAGCGACTCCCAGTCCGATACGCCGCAATTGGAGCCTAAAAGCGCAATGGTCTCGAATTCCGGCCCCTCCAGCAGCATGCGCCTTCCGTCGCGCGTTTTAACATAACTGCGCTTTCCGCAGGCCACGGGGCAGGCAAAGCACGAGGAGTCGCCCACAACTATGGCCTCGCGCATCCGCGGCCCTTCCAGAAGGTGCCCCTCCTCGAAATGAGTCCCGCTGAAGTTTCTGGTGCACAGAAATCCATTGTCGTTAATGCCTTTGAGGAATTCGGCCGTGCCGTAATTGCGACGCTCGATCGTCTTGGGCTGGATGAGGAGGTCCGCGGTCAACCTCTCCGCAAGCCCCATCACCCCCGCTACGTCGTCAAAGCGGACTGTCCCCGTGCCCCTTACGGCTATGGCTTTTAGCCTTTTGCTTCCCATAACCGCTCCGCAGCCCCCGCGCCCGAACTCCCGAAAACGGCCCGCGGTTATACAGGCCATCCTGTTCAGCATCTCCCCCGCGGGCCCTATACAGGCGATCTGGACCAGTTCGTCGCCTCCGAGCTCCGCGCGAAGCAGCTCCTCGGTTTCGGGTACGGTCCGGCCCCAGAGCCGGTCCGCCGGGCGAAGCTCGATCTCGTCGTCGTCGATCCAAAGGTAAACCGGCTCCCTTGAGGCGCCTTCAATGATGAGGCCGGTGTGTCCGGAAAACCGCAGCTCCGGGCCCCAGTGCCCCCCGCATAGCGAGTATGAATAGCCCGATGTCAGCGGAGACTTGAAGCACAGATTTATCTTGTTGCAGGCGGGCAGGGGCGTGCCGACGAGAGGACCGTTCATGAAGATGAGCCTGTTCGCAGGGCCGAGCGGGTCGGCCTCCGGTCCCACCTCGTTGTAGAGGTACCATGCCCCAAGGCCGCGCCCGCCGATAAAGCGCCGCACGGCCTCCATTGGAAGCTCCTCGCGCGAAATATTCCCCTTCGAGAGGTTTACCCGCAGCACGTCTCCGAGGAAGGCCCGGATTCGATCGTCATCGCTCATCGCGTTTGCCCCTTCCCGCAAGTCCCCGGACCAGGGCCGAACGGTAGGGGCGCTCGGCCTTGCCGCGCTCCAGATACTGTACGGCCTTCTCCGGGCAATGGAGCGCGCACTGCGGCTCCCCGGCGCACAGGTCGCAGATGAGCACGTATTTTTCGCCGGGATGCATGCGGACGGCCCCGTGCGGGCAGGCCCGGATGCACAGCCTGCAGCCCGTGCACTTCCGGGCGTCGACTATAATGGCGCCGGTTGTACCGTCCTTCGAGAGCGCGTCGAACTTGCACGAGGCGATGCACGGCGCGTCGACGCACTGATGACAGATGATGCCGTTGTCGATCTGATTGACGTGGTCGCGGATTATCGTAATGCGCGAGAGCGAGGGTCCGGCCATGCCGAAGTGGTGGACGCTGCACCACTGTTCGCATATCCTGCATCCCGTGCATCTGGCGGCCTCGAAGACCAGTACCTTCTTTTCCATCGAATTCTCACGGCCCATCGGCCGGTGTCCTATCAATCGCCCCGCGGCCCTGCGGTAAAGCCGAATTCGTATATAAAGCGGGCTTATCGCCTCGAACCGGCGGTTATTTGCCGGGAGAGGGGCCGGAATCCTTCGTGTAAAGGCGCTTCAATCGGTCGAGCTCTTTCTTAAGCGACTGAAGAAGTCCCCTGCCGCGCTCGGTGTCGATTATATTCGTAAGCTCGCGCGGGTCTTCCGAATGGATATCCTCCTCTTTTATTGTTTATAATTGGGCTGTTCTGAATTGGAATGAGCGATGTCCTCCCTCCGCAGGCAGGGAGGACGGGCAGATCCCTGCCCAATTATGCAACGAGACCGATTATTGTGGTGCATTTTTAAGGAGATGTCAAGGTCGAATGGAGGGATACTCCGGGTTCCGGTTTTTAAAATTTTGGCTTGACAGATCGCATGCGCCGCAATAAAAGGCTTTGATTAATGAATGAATGTTCATTATATAATTATGGCGAGAAAGGTAAATCTTAAGCTCGGGGAGAGGCTTGAAAAAGCGGCCATATCCATGATAGTCAAAAAGGGATATGCCGGCGCTTCGGTCGCCGAGATAGCCGGGGAGGCGGGCGTTTCGTCCGGATACCTCTACAGCCATTATAAAAACAAAGAAGACCTGGTGCGCTCCATTTACGAAAACAGGGTCGAGGAATTCGATAATTTTATCGATACCGCCATCCGCGAGTGCGCCACCGTCCGCGAGGCCATGGTTAAAATAACCTCATACATGTTCTCGATGAGCGACAGCAAGCCCGACCTCGTCAAATTCCTCTTTTTCCTTATAAATGAGCACAGATTCCATGTCCCAGTTTCACGAATGAGGGCCACGCGAAACCAGTGCGTGGCCATACGAGAGAAAGGGGCCGCAACGGGAGAGATAAGCCCCAAGCTTTCCCTGGAAGACATCTTTATAATCTTTTTTTCGATACCGCTGCAGCAAATGCAGATACGCATAGACGCAAAACCGAAAAAGCGAAAGTTTACTCCCGCCGACGTCGAGCGGGTCACGACATTTTGCATGAAGGCTGCGAGCTGATTCATTTCGTCTTAAAATGAATGAGTGTTCATTCATTTAAATATTGGATTAAATGCGATCTCGGCTGTTGTGCGCCCGCCCGTCAATGGGCGCGGTATATAAACTCAATTTAGGAGAAAGGAGGAGGAGTGATGGCAGACAGAAAATACTGGAATGAAGAAATCGAAACGATTTCGGACGAGGGGCTTTTTAAGCTGGAGACGGAGAGGCTCCTAAAAGAGGTCTCTTATGTGTACGATAATTCCCCCTTCTACAGGAAAAAATTCAAGGATATCGGCCTGGAGCCGGGCGACATCAGGACGCGCGATGACATCGTAAAGCTCCCGTTTACCACCAAGGACGACCTGAGACAGACCCAGGCCGAGGACGGAGGGCTCGGCGGACATCAGTGCGCTCCCAAGTCCGCGCTTGTTCGCATACAGGGAACCAGCGGTACGACCGGAAGGCCATTGTACATAGGACTTACGGCCCGCGACGCGGACAACTGGAAGGAGCTCTTCGCAAGGCACGCCTGGACCGGGGGGCTGCGGCCCGGAGATTCTTTCGTCCATCCTGCGAACTATACGCTCTTCGTGGGCGGACTTTCCGAGGCCGTTTCGGCCGAGGCCATGGGGGTGTGCGTTATCCCCGCGCCGCTGGCCACTACCGGGCTTGAAAAGCTCATCCAGATCGTCCTCGACATGAAACCCACGGTATTGTTCGCGACCCCCTCGGCGACAGTCTTTCTGGCCGACTATGTGCGAAAACAGCTTGGGCGCGAGCCTAAGGAGCTCGGTTTCAGCAAGGGATTTCTGGCGGGAGAGGCGATGCCCGAGGAGGACAGGCGCAGCATAGAGGCCGAGTGGGGCATCGTCGCACGGAACTTTTACGGACTGGCCGACGTGGCCGCCGACCTGGCAAGCGAGTGCGGCGAAGGCGAGGGCATGCATTTCTGCGGGCAGGGGCTGGTCCAGGCGGAGTTGATCGATCCGGCAACCCTTAAAAGCATCCCCATGACTGACGGAGCCGAGGGCGAGATAGTGTACACCACCATCGACCGCGAGGCCACGCCCGTGCTCCGTTACAGATGCCGGGACATGGTTCGCGTTTATACCTCGGCATGCGCATGCGGCCGCACAGCATTCCGCTTCAGCGTGTTCGGCCGTAGCGACGATATGCTGAAAGTCAAGGCCGTCAATGTCTTTCCATCCGCGGTGAAGGACGTAATCAGCTCGTTCATGCCGGATACCACCGGCGAGTTCAGAATCGTTCTCTATGAGCCGGGACCGGCCATAAGCACCAATCTGGAACTCAAGATCGAACACGGGGAGGGCGTTACCGGGGACGCGATTAAGGACCTTGCCGGCCGCTTAAAGAAGAGCATAAAGGAGAAGCTGGTGTTTACCGCTGACATCATAATGATTCCGCCTAACACGCTCGAACGGTCGGAGTATAAAATTAATTATTTCGAGCGGGCCTACGAGAAAAAATAACCGATCGGGGGTATCGTTATGGAAAAAAATGGAGCACTCGATTTATTTGAGCGGGCTGGTTGGAAGGAGTATTTTAAAAGCTCCCGCTCCGTCTTACTTGTAATCGACCCGCAGAACGACGTTCTGGACGAAAAGGGCTTCCTCAATTTCTGGCAGGTATGGAAACACGCCAGGGAAAACGGCTCAATAGAAAATATCAAAAAGATTGTGGCCGCGTGCAGAAAGTCCGGGGTGCCCGTAATATGGGGCAAGCAGTACAGGCTGGAGAAGGGGAGGGACTTGTTCCCGGGGACCTGGGACGGCGATTCGCTGACCCTGATAAGGACCCTGATTCCGAACGGGTTTTTGCAGAACACATGGGAGACCGACATATACGAGGGTCTGGCTGACTGTGTCGACGAAAAGGACATCCTAATCGGAAAGCACGGGTCCAGCATGTTCGAAGGGACCGCCCTGGAGAAATACCTTAGAAACATCGGAGCGCGGACGATTCTAATAACAGGATTCCTTACCGATTTTTGCATCGAAGCGACGGTACGTTCGGCCTGCGACAAGGGTTATCTGGCCGTCACGGTGTCCGACGGCTGCGCCACTCAGAACGAGGAGCTCCACCAGGACTCGCTGCAAAGAATGCGACGGATGATCGGGCCGGTCATTGACACCGCCGGAGTCCTCGATCTGCTCGATAAATCCAGTGCGCCTCCGCTTCCCTCCGTACAGCGCAGTTTTTCGGTCGAGGAAATCGGCAAAAAAATGGCGGAGGGGTTCTCGCTCAACGATATCGTCGATTGGAGGCTCTATCTTCATAAAGAGGCCACCGCCCTTCTCGTCATCGACCCGCAAAACAGCGTCCTTCACGAGAAAGGGAGCTTTGCATCCACAGGGACATGGAAAAAGGCGAAAGAAACCGGCGCCGTCGGAAAAATCGAATCTCTGGTAAAGGCATGCAGGGCCTCCGGTATACCGGTTTTCTGGACTAAGCATTCCCGTTTGCCCGGCGGAAAGGACATATTCCCAGGGACATTCGACGGGAGGCTTATGGAGGAGGTGCACAGAGACGCCCCCGGCGTCCTCCTCGGTGATGGCTGGGATACTGGGTTCTTCGATGATATCGAGCCCCTTATTCGAGGCGAGGACATGATAATCGAGAAGGCAAGCTGGAGCGCCTTCGAGTCGACCCCTTTGCAGCGTTATCTGAACCATCTCGGAATAACCGGCATCATCGTATGCGGGTTTCTATCTGATTTCTGTGTTGAAGCGACGGTAAGGAACGCCTCCGACCGGGGATATTTTTCCATCATCGTTTCCGATGCCTGCTCCACGGCGACCGAGAAAGACCATGCCCTGGCGCTTGCGAGGTTCGACCGTCTGATCGGCCCTGTTTTGGACACAAAGAGCATCGTGGAGTTTTTAAAATAAACGACCCTATCAATAGGCAAGGGGAATAAGGATGGAAAAAGAAAACAAGCTGACCAGAGGGCTTACCCTGTTTACGCTGTTCACGCTCATTACCGGTGCCATGGTGGGGATGGCATGGGCCATCCTCGCCAATGTTTTTCTCGACAGGGCCGGTCCCGCCGTGATGATTTCCATCGGCGTCGCCGCCATACTGACGCTTTTCGTTGGCCTTTGTTTCGCCGAACTGTGCTCCGCCATGCCCTATGCCGGGGGCGCCTATATTTATGTGCGCCGCGGCATCAACAAGTTTGTCGGATTTATCGCGGGCTGGCTGCTCGTTATGGCCTATGCCGCCATGATGCCGGGAGAGTGCATAATCCTCGGCAAGCTGATCAACGGCGTGTTTCCGACACTTGATCCGGCAATGGTAGGGGCGGTCCTGGCGCTGGTTTTCACCTTGGTCAACCTGGCGGGCATCCGTTTCTCCGGGTTGGTCCAGTTTCTGTTGACGGCCGCGCTTTTCATAGGGCTTTTGATATTCGTCTTTGCCGGGATACCGGAGCTGGAGCTTCAGAACTTCAAGCCCTTCTTTGGGCGAGGCACCGGCGGTATTTTTCTCATGATCCCCATCGCCATGCTCGCCTTTATGGGCTACGACGTGCTGCCGCAGGCCGCAGAGGAAGTGAACGCGCCCATTAGAAAGATGGTCTTTATCATCCCGGTGTCCATCTTCTTCGTGGCCTTTATGTATATAGCGGTGCTGGTGGTCACCGCCGGAGTGGTCCACTGGGAAACCATCGCAAAGAATACCGAGCACATTCCCATCATGCCGTCGGTATTTAAAGCCCTGGGGCCCAAGGGGGCCTATATCGTCATCATCGCAGGGATATGCGGCCTCATCACCACGATGAACGCATTTATGGTGGGCGGCTCCCGCCTGTTATACGGAATGGCACAGGACGGAGAGGTCCCGGCGGTCTTTGGAAAGCTGAGCTCCAAAACAAGGGTCCCTTATGCAGGCATATTGTTTATCGGTGCACTGGGGGTGGCGGGAAGCTTCATACAGGAGCTCATAGTGCTTTTTGACACCGCTGCGGCCTCGGTTCTGGTAAGCTATTTTCTCGTGGCCCTGACGGTCCTGGTGCTACGACGCAAGGAACCGGAACTGGAGAGGCCGTACAGGATCCATGGATATCCATATATACCGATAATAGCGGCAATTGCTGTGGTGCCGACCTGGGTGATATCGCTCGCCATTTTAAAGGTATGGGCGCTTGGCGTGTTCGCAGGCTGGGTGATTATAGGCTGCGGGTATTATCTGTTGATAAGAAAGAATCGCTAATCATAAAAGGGAGTCCGGGATGAAAAGTAACGATATTTGC
>Ga0302245_1000337_pt1 | contig 41475 bp, 17 predicted proteins | sample AAG_UR_Thr_MG_FD_193512 | JGI IMG/M metagenome (GOLD analysis project Ga0302245, IMG submission 193512) | Enriched activated sludge microbial communities from anaerobic digester in WTTP, New Holstein, Wisconsin, United States - AAG_UR_Thr | ecosystem: Engineered > Bioreactor > Anaerobic >... | reverse complement strand
TTACTTCCTTCCCATCCGTAGATACTATCGCTACCTTGCTCATCGCTTCCTGCAACCTCAAATTATCTTCCTTACCCTTACCGCTCTTGTCATATTCCGCTATCGCCTCTTCCAACGCCTTAACGTCGGCAGGCTTTGTCTCTGATTTTTCTTCAACGATAACCGGTTTTTCATCAACTGCCGGAGTTTCCTGAACAACAGGTTCAAGTTCTTTTACCGCCTCTTCCGCGGCTTTTTCCTCAGGTTGAATTTTTTCTCCCTCTGCAATATTTTCACCGGCTAATTCAGCTTTTAATTTTAAAGCTACTTTTCTGGCCCATTGTCTGACAGACAGATCCAAATCTATATTCTGACCTAGAACAAATTCAGGCAAATTATAATCTCCGGGCAATTTTATTCCCATTCTTCTCAATTGTTTTCTAACCGCTTTAACGGAATACTTGCTCATTTTAACCTTAATTGCCTGATTTTCTAATTCTTCTTTCAGCTTATTGATTGTTTCTTCAACCCAACTGTCAAATGTTTTACTTTCTTTATAAAGTTTATTAAAATCTACCTCTTTTTTTGCCACAAAACTGCTTAAATCATAACGCGGCAATTTAAGCTTTTTACTTTTTAAATCCTTTTTGAATTCTTTTTTAATTTTTCCCTTTTCAAATTTTACTTTTATGGCTTCCTCTTTAGCCGCCTGCACAGCTAATTTATAAAAATATTCTCCTCTTTCATAATATCTGATGGCAGCTTCAATTCTAGACTTGCTAAATCTAAGATTGGATTTTTCAAACGCTTTTTGCGCTTTTTTAAAGTATCTGTCTGCTTTTTTACCTCTTACTTTAACTTCAACTTTTGACATCCAATCATTTATGTCTTTCAAAATAGAATCCATACGCGTTTTATTTTCTTTAATATTTTTAACTTTTGCATAAAGGTCCAAGAACGCGGAATATGCCAAAAGAGCTTCAAATGTAAATCCGTCTTTTGATTTATCCCTTATATCGGCAATCAACGACATAAGTTTATCATGCTGAACTTTAAACTCTTCATCGCCAGCAATCTTATTTACTTCTTCATCCAATTGTTCAGATGATTCTAAAATCTCATTTAAAGATATTATTACAAAAAGCTGGTTTTTAAATTCATCATTTGCCAACAACATAGCCGCTATTGTTTCCATCAATTTATCCGAACTTGCAGCAGCATCATTTTTCAAAGATACCTGAAAGAAAAGCCTGTCTTTCAATTCTTGATTTGCAGTCAAACAGTTAATTAAAATTTCCATCAATCTATTATAATCTTTTATTACACCTTCAGGAGATACAGCCTCTTCAAACTGTTCCGCGAATGTTTTGTTTTCCAACAATGCGCTTATTATTTCATTCATCAATTTTTCGCGTATTTTTTTAGGATTTGTTTCCTTATCTTTTTTGAGAGATAATTGTTCAAAAAGCTGTTCTGCCAATTTTTTATTTTTTGACAAAGCGGATATAATCGTTCTTATCAGTCTATTTGAATTTGAAACATTTAAATATCCTTTATATGCTTCGGCTAATCCTCTATCTGTAAACAATTCTATTGTTCTTTCTAATCTTGTTATTTCTTTTTTTGCCTCATTTTTATCGGCAGGCAATTTTTTAATTGATTCAAACAAATCTCTTGCTTCTCTGTTATGTTTTTTATATCCGTATATAATCCCCGGAAGCAATAACAACAAAAGAGGGAAAATAGCAAGCCCGAGAATATAAACCAAAGAACCCTCATTCATTCTGTTTTTGTCTTTAAAGAAACTAATAATGCCGGCGATGAATTTCTTAAAAAATCCTTGTCCGTTCATTTTCCTGTCGGCAATATTTTCTCCGATTTTTGTAGTTATTGAAAAAATAAACACTAATGCTATTAATCCTACTCCTATTACCGTACCCAAAGGTCCAAACATGCTCATTGCAAAACCAGCCAGCACAAGAGTAGTTTTTACTATGGAAGCGGTAGGTTTTAAATCATTGTGTCTTGCCGAACCGAATCCGAATTGATATGAGTTTGGATCTTTCTTAAAGATATTCTTTTTAACAAGATACGCTGCAGATGATGCCCAGAATACTATAGTTGAAATCGCAAGAAGCATAGGCTTTAAAAGAAACATACTGAACCCGGTGTTAAACGATTGTCTGTAAGACAAACTTTTTATATCTTCTGTACCGTTTGTTTTTTCAACTACGCTCGTTTTCCCGAAAATAACCATTCCTATGAAAGCCCAGATAAATTGTTCGCCTCTTATTTTCCCGCTTTTTGTCTTGTAGTTATAAAATTTTTCAAATTTGTCTTTTAATCCCGGAATCTTAAATAAAAGGGAACCCAGTATATTAAAATATACTGCAAACCAAACGATGAATACGCCTAAAGTCAAAGCAGGATTTGCAATAATAAATCCGACTGCTATTAAAGTTGTTAAAAACGGCACTGCTGTTTTAAAGAACTTACGGCTCTTGTTTATTGCCGCGGAATCTTCCTTATTTTTTAAATCCCAATCCTTAACTTTTGTTTGTACCGGCGTGCTTGCAGGATTAAATAATGCAGGCGTCAATATGCTCATTATAGGCATCAATACTACAAATATTGACCACCACATTCCGGGATTTGCCCACAATAAAAATCCGATAATATTTAACACGTTCAAAACTACGGTTAACGTTATGCTCCTCTGCGACAACGAGAATGTTGATCCTGTTTTTGCATCTTCAACCATCTGATTGGCTATTATAGGTCTTGTGTTTCTGCCGAATAATCTTCCGGTCTGTACATAATCGCCAAAACCCTTCAAAGTCTTTACTATCGTAGATCTTGAAAAAGCGGTCAATAACAAAGAACCGTATGCAGCCATCAACGTAGGCCATATTTTAAAGAAATATGCCGTACCTTTTATTAATCCTCTCTCCCTTATCATCTGCACCAAACCGGGTATCGTAATTGCCTGAGAGAACAGAACCGATAAAATACCGAACGTAAGAACCGACGGGAATGATACATAAAAACTTATACCCAATACCAATATCACTACGGAATTTGCGGTTAATATAAACGGAATAAATATCTTCTTAATATAATAACCGAGAGCTCCCATAAAATGCATAAACTGTTTGGCATATCCTATCGCTCCGGATTTATTTAGTCTGTACATATATCTTGTCATTGCCTGCTGCCATGCACCTGAAACAAATTTATCGTTAATGCCAAGCAAGCCTACATATACCCCTTCTCTTCCTTTAGCCGCTCTCATTGTTTCGTTATTTTCTACTTCCTGACCAAACAGCTTTGCCTTGTACGCGCCTTGTATGTCTTCATTTACGTTAGTAGGCATTATTAACCCGAGATTTCTGACATCGGCTACGCTTAAGAAATCCGGATGACCGTAATGGAATCTTACCCCGTGCCAATTCAAAACTCTCTGAGTGATGGTATTAAAGACTCTGTCGGCAAAAGCGTGCGCCGTTCCGGTAGGAGACGATTTATCCGTATAAATCCTTTCCGGATATCCAAGCATTGAAAGCCTTAAATTTCTGTCAAATCTTGATATAAGGCCGGGCTGTTTGAAAGTTTCTTCCAAATCCATATCCTGGTTCATATCCATAAACTGAACTGTTTCGCCTCTTACAAATTTCATAAGACTGTTCTGGTTTATAGGTTTACCTTGCGCAAAAAACCAGCCGCCTTCAAGCTGTATGTATTCAACATCCTTACTTATTATTATCTTTCTGCCGTCTTCGCTTATTTTTACATCTTTCTCTCTCAATAATACTGCCTTCGGTCCGTCCAAATACGCTATTTTAAGCTTAGGATACAACTTCAAAAGTTTTACGGCATCAAGAGCTTTTTGTTTATTTGCCGGCGTTGCATCATCTTTTGATTGATTCCCAAATACCTGAAGACCTACTATGTATTCAAATTTTTCATCTATCTTTGCATCTATCTCACTTTCATATTCCGCCTGCGTTTCTTTGCCTAAACTTTCTTTCGTAGGATAATTTATACGCGCATAAAATTCATACGTCTGTCTGTAATTCATTATTCCTCTGACAGTTCTTGACAAAGGCTGGTATCTGTATGAAACCCACAATCTTATCTCAAGCTGCAAATCCGGATTTGTTATATTAGGAATTTTCCCTCTGTTTTGAGGATCCAGCAATGTTGTTAATTCATCCAAATCTTCTTTAGAATATTTTGCCTTTCCGTCAGCATCTTTTTCTTCAGCCAGAAGTTTTATAAAAGCTTCCCATTCATCCGGATATATGCTTATCTGCTCGTTAAGAAGAGTAAAACCGTTTTTATTTCTTGTAAATATTCCTTCCAAATCTCCGTCATCTTTATCTGCCCAAGCATACATTATAACTTCTTCGTAACAAGGCGTTATAACGCTGAACATTCTCATCTTTTCCCATTCGGGAGTATTTTCCAGATCCATAAACAATGTTGAAAAATAATGACATACTCTGTCTTGTATTTCGTCATTTGCTACAGGTTTGGAATATTCAGGCGTATGTCTTATATCGGTTACTTTCAGATAATTATCTGGGTCGGCATCAAATTCATATCTGAGATTTGCTCTTTCTTCCGGCGTAATTTTTTTATCTTTTGCCCACTGTTCAACTATCATATTCCAGTGTCTCATCCACGCGACTTCTTTTTCCTCTTCGGTCATAAGTCTCTTGAAGCCGTCATTGCCGGTTATGTATTTAGGCAGCAAATGTTCTTTAAATCTTTCTTTGCCGGCGTCAAAAGTTGACAGTTCTGTTTTTTCGCCGTTTACAACTACCTTTCTTGTTTTATTTAATCCTTTCCAGTTATGAATACTGGAAACCTGGTCTTTTGCCGCTATTACCCATCCGAGCGCAGCTTCCCATATATAGAAAAATCCGAATATATCAACTAAAAAGAATAAAACTATGGCAATCAAAGCAAGAACGCCCAAAACAGGAGCAAAACTTACAGCGCCTATCGTCAAAGCAGGCCATGAAGCGGTAAATAATGTCATTAACGGAACGCTTATCCAACTCCATACCATAAAATTCCAAACAGCTTTTACTGCAAACATGACCCACATTGTAACAGCCGATCTATGTTTGGTTATTTTATTGCTTGCGCTGTTTAATCTGTCTTTAACTAATTGTGAATCCTCAGAATTTACAGGCTTCCATTGCTTATCGGTTTCTCCCATACTTTCTTTTGCAAGTTTATTCTTAATAAGTTTTACGGCTATTATTAATACAGCATACAACGCTATTACTCCGGCTATTGCTCCTATTACCGGACCTAGAGCTATTCCTGAAGCAAAAAGCATCCCGGTCATTGTGACTACTGAAATGATCATGATCGGAGCAAATATCCATTTATAATTGTCTATAAGTGAAATTAATCCTTTAAATCCTGCAAAACCTCCCGCCAAATCATGATAAGTTTTTGTAATTCTTTTTTCTTTATCAAAAACAGTATAATGTTCTTTCGCGTTAGCCTGATAGACTTCAACAGTAGTTTGATTAACGGTACCTACTGCTTCTTTTACATCTTTAAGCATTTGAATTATTTTATTTCTGAACTGTTCGTTATTATTTAATCCGAGACCTTTTATTATATCGGGTCTGAACAATTTTTTTATAATTTTTTCGTTTATTTCATCAACATCTTTTAAATTTTCAAGATCCAAATTCAATATTGAGACAATATCTTTGGCGCCACTGCTAAGGAGTCCTATTTTCAATTCCTGTTCCAAAATATATTCGTCTACAAGATCTCTTCCTATCTTACCGTTATTTTCGTCGGCTATTCCGTTTTCGTACCAGTCAATAAATCCGGGTGTTCTGAAATAGTCTTCTATTTCATCTATTAAAATTTGGTCTTTCAAAGGAACTTTCTTTTGAGTCGCCAATGTCATCATAGCTTTCAGTATGGGATTGTTTTTTTCATTATTAATATTTACCAATACCATTGACCATCTTATGATTTCTTTATTTACAAAACTTTCAAAATCTATAGCTTCATTTTTTATAAAACGGGGATCTTTGTTTCTTATACCTTTAAATATAGTATATCCCAGATAAAATTTAAGGCTTGAATTGTTATTGGCAAAAACATGCGTTTCTTCCTGAATTTTATACCAAATGAACAAATCTTTCAGACTCAAATCGGTTATAACTTCACTTTTGCCCATTACAGGTTCTATCCACAAATCATTGATATAATTTCCGAGTTCTATTCTTATTATATCGCTGATTGATCTTCCTATAGCAAGCTGTCTTACTATTTTTGAACCTAATTCCTCTTTTGCAAATTTACCTGATTTATCTTTGCTGTCATGAATATCTCCGAAATTAGGTATTGAATTGATATAGCCTTTTACTATAAACTCCTGAACCTGTATTAAAGTGATATATTTATTTTCTCTGATTAACCTTGCAACATCGCCTTTGTAGGAAGAATTTGCAAACCATTCTCCGAGTTCTTTGTTTTCTTTAAGCCAATTCTCCACATATTCCGGCAGACTTCTTGTTATCTCGCCGACCACAATTGCTCTTAATTCTTCAGCTGTATGTATATTATTTCTTCTTATTAATTGCGCCAACGCTTCTTTTACAGCTTCTTCTCTCGGTTTGATATTGTCCGCTTCGGAACCTTTTTCCTGTTTATCAAGTCTTTCTATTTCTTTGTTAACATTTTCAAGTTCTTTTTCAGCGGCAGCTTTATCTGCTTCCAATTTAATTTTTTCTTCCGGTTTAACTTTGCCTTTTAATTGAGTTTCTATCCCTTTCAACTGACTTTCCAACGTAGCTTTTTGGTCATCCAATAATGCCCTGTTGCCGAAATTATAATCTACGCCTGTCAACGCATAAAGCAATACTCCCATATCGGAAGCATTCCCTTCAACAAAATCTTTGGTAAATTTTGCAATGATCTGTTCTTCCTCTGTGCCTGACAAATCTTCACCCGGAAGATTTTTCGCGCTCTTCTTCGCTATTCTTTTTCTTTCTTGACGGCCGGCAAATAATCCTGTTAAAGCCGTAACGACGCCTATTGAAAGGAATATCCCGAATACCCATATTATTGAAGGAACCGATCTTTTTATCCATGATTCAAATAAACCTACGCTGTACTGGTTAATCTGCTCGCCGTTCTTATAAATTTTGGCAATCTGGTTTTTAACCGATAAATCCAAACCTTCGCTGTCGGTAGTAACAACTTTTATAACCTGTTCCTGTTTACCTATATTAAATACTGATTTGAAAATATCAACGATTCCGGCCCAGAAATTGAACTTTATGCCGTCTTCATCCGACTGCGCAACGGTTGAAAAAGTATACTCATAACCGCTCTTATCTTCAAGTTCATATACCGGTTTTCCGGTAGCGGCGTCAGTTCCAATCTGTCTTATTTTCAATAAATCCCATAATGCAGTATCAGTCTGCCATCCTTTTTTTAATACGATATTCATCTGATCTTCGGTAAGAATCAGCATTGAATTTACGGCTTTGTCAAACGACATATTTGTAGGATCGTAATAAACCGTTTCCAATCCCGCGACAACTGTTCTTCCGTCGGTAAGAGTTACTCTTTCCGTAGGCATTACGGCGGTTCCTAAAATACCCGCCATTACCTGCGATACGACTCTCAAATATCTTTCTCCGACAAGTTTGCCGGATGTAGTGTAAATTGAATTTCTCTTAAGTTCGTGATAGAAAACTTCATATTCAAAACAGTCTTCGCCGTTAAATCTTTCATCCGTCGCCCTGCCCTGATATACTACAAGTTCTCCTCTTTCGCTTGAAGGTTTTATGACAAAATAACCGGGCTGAATTCCAAGAGCAACATCTCTGACGCTTACGCTGCCGTCAGTATCTATGATGCGAATCTGTCCTGTGCCCTGCGTTAAATTCCATAATGAAACCGTAACGTCTCCGTTTCCGTATTGTTTTATCAATTCTTTTGATTTTATAAACCCGTCCTGTTTGATGTAAATATTGATAGGATCGCCCTCAAGCTGCGTATATCTTCCGTCACCGGTCAATATTCTCGGAGTGCTTATAACCTGGACAAGTTCGGTATCAGGATCAATATCCCTGTCTATTACGTCATATATTGTAGTGCCGTCTGTCAATCCCAGCCTTTGTGATCTGTAAAACTCAAATTGGTCAACTACGCCGTCATTAACGATTTCAGACATTTTTACGTATCCGACCGCCCTGTACGTACCTGAAACTTCAAATCCGTATTTATCCGAATAAACAATGTTATAGCCCGCTATAGGATCGCCTTTTTCATTAAATTCGGTGTTTACTTTTATGCTGTCAATTCTGGTTCCGTCCGCGCTGTACTGAACCGTAATTATATTCCTGCTGTCTCCCAAAATATTATAAACAACGGCTCTGTCTCCCAACAATGTCGATACTTTTTCCGTGCCGACAAATCTTGCAGTTTCAAAATTAACAGGAGAACCGTTAATAATTATTGCGGCAAGAGCATCCTTAACTTCCTGAGGAACTTTGGCGTTCGTTGTGCCTGCAAGAAGATTTAAAACGTTATCTATGGACATAGGATCATTTTGTATGATTACATATCCCATATCCGCCATATCATTAATATTTCTAACAGTGCTATTGAATTTTTCCATATCAACGTTGCCGTTTTCGTCAAACATTCCGCTTCCGAAGATAGCAAATAATACGTTTAACTGGTCCATAGATATGTCTTTGCCAACAGCAAACGTATTTTCTCCGAGTTCATCGGCGAATATTTTATTGATATTGTTTAAAAATTGCTCGTCATTTTTGATCAAATCCCATATTTCCAAAGAAAATGTTTTTGAAAAATTGACATTAACGTCTTTTTGTATTACCGTTTCTTCTTCATTGACTGTTCTGCCCAAAATATTAACCAGTATCCAGTCCCAAATTTTTTCCCAAGCAGATTTTTCTGTTTTTATTTCGCCTGCATTTTCCAATGTTCCGACGTTTGCATAATCGGCTATTTGTTCAACTCCGTATTTTGCCAAACCGTCGCTGCCGACTTCCACTGAATATTCCGTCAGCGTAATATGCCCGTTTGCAACGCGTATTACCGGATATTTGGATCTGAAAAAACCTTCCCAAACAATGCTTCCGTCAGGCATACGTTTTTTTGACCATGTTATATTTTCAATATCAATGTTGAAATTAGTCGTATTTCTGTTTTCATTTTCAATACACTGTTCAATCAAAGATATGTCCAATCCTTCAGCCGCCATACCCGCTTTAAAAGAATCAAAAGTTTCGTCTCCGCCCTGATAACGGAAATTGTCAAATGTAGCGACCTGTTCTATCATTCCGTATAACGGATTGCCGTTAATATCCAATTTAACGTTGCCGTTTTCGTCTCTTAAAAGAGTTACGCCGTATATTGTTCCTTTCTGTATGAGTCCGTCGGAAGATGTTTCATTTATACTTATAAGCTTATCGTATTTATCGGGATTTTCCAGAGAAATTGTCTCGGGTGAAATCTCGCTTATTGAAATATCGTTTACGGAATAAATATCGCCGTTTGAATTTCTGGCAAGATTATTCTGAGCTAAAAATGCGTCAATATCAGTAACGTTAGGCATACTCCCCATAACTTCAACGGGGAACGAAATTTCAAATGAAGAACTTCCATTTGCAACAGCTTCGTTTATTTTTTTATTCCACATTATTCTTAATGTTCTGTTAAATTCGGTATTCTGCCCGTATAATCTGGTCATATGCATATTGTTATACAGAATATCGAGTTCCAGTTCGCCGTAATCGCGGGCTTTGTTTACAAAGTTCAGCTGCTGCATAAGCTCTTCTGATATATTTCCGTTTTCGTCGTTAATAGGAAGCACCGTAACTGCATACATTTCAACGCCGTTAACTACAACTTTTGTCTCCGGCATATATAAACCGTTTGTTATATATGAACCCATAGACTGGAAATTAACGGAAACTTTGCCCGTAATAACTGTTTTACCGTCATTGCTTGTAAATACGAAATTATATTTTTCTCCAACCTTTGTGCATGTTAACGTTCCTTTTATCTTCTGTCCGTTTTCATCTGTTATTTCTATATTTGTAAATACTCTTTCGGATTTCCCTCCGTATTCCAAATCCAATACCAAATCGGCAAGATTTTCAAATGAATTGTTTCTAAAAAATTGGTCAATTGAAGCCGAATAAGGACTTTCCTGGTCAAAAGACGTTTGTAAAAATTCATATGATTTATCAAGTTTTGCCTGAGCTTCTTTAGATAAATATATTTTGTACGCTTCCCCGTTGTAGAATGTGTAAGTTTCCTGTCCTAACGTATCATAACCGCCTAAGATATTTTTTTGCTGAAATATTTTCTGTACGCTGAAAATATACTGCCCGTTAGGAAGCTGTCTGAAATTATTTACTACCAATACTTCCCTTCTTGTATAAGTTATCCCGTTTATGGTTACCTGATATGTTTGAGTAAAATATCTTGCGCCGAACAATTTGATTTCCTGTCCGCTTGCTATAAGCTCATTCAATATCTGATACATTTGGTCTATATCTTCGCCGAATACCTTTACCTGAACGCCTTCTCCATGTTCATCAGCCCATTGAATTCTCGGGATATTATATAAATACGTTTCAATGTATCTTCTTAAATAATCTTCATTTATTTCACCCTGCGCGTTGAAAATGCCCGGACGTAAATTGCCGCTTTCATCCCAAAGAATGGATGCTATAGCTTCAACGTAGGTTTTATTAAATTCTCCGTTCCAGCCGAATGTATCGGCATAACCGTTTGCGACGAGCCAATTATGAATTTCAATCAATAAATCCATATTTTCAAGACTAAGATTGTCCATAAACTCAGTATCATAATCACCGTTTTCGTTAAACGGATATATTTTCATCGTTATGCCCTGGTATGTAAATTTAAAATATCCGCCCGTTTTATCGCTGATCCATTCTATTTTGTCAACTTTGGCGCCGAATACGTCCACTACTCTGTCAGCGGCTTTTTTAAGATCTCTTAATTCCTGCGCAGTAATAGGATCATTTGCGGCTTTATAACCGTATATCTTAAAATAAATGCCTCTGTAAGTAATTTCGGCAAAATCTCCTCTGCTGCTCATTTTCGTTGAAATCCCGAAAATTTCTTTAATAAGTTTAAGAAACCATGCAAAATTCTGTTGTCTGAACTGGTCCATAAAATTCTTTATATCTTTTATATACTGTGCATATGTACCGCCGTCTACGGCATCCAAAGCCGCCAGCCAGCCGAACACCATATTTTTATCCGTTTGACTCCAATGACTGCCGGCCTGTGATATTTTTTGGTCTATCAGTCCTTTCAATATAGCAGCCGATTTTAAATCCGTTTCTTCCTTAAACTTTACACTATTTGCCAGTTTAGTAGCCGCGCTTACCAATGATTCATAACCAGATACTCCCGTTAAATCTTTTATGAATCCCCACATTGCCAGCCAGTCGCTTACTCTGATAACATTATTTGTAACGCTATCCATTATTTCTTGTAATATTTTAGCATAAGCTGCTCTTTCTAAATCTATCTCGGTTTGCGTCGCTCCCAATGCGTCTACTTTTGCTTTTAAAGCATTTATTACAGACGCATCCGCTCCCAATTCTCTTAATCTCTCCAGCCATCCCCACATCATCTTCTTTGCCAGATACTTATCCGCATCGCTTAAAGAAGGATATTCCGCCAATTTGTCATTTATTAATTTTATATGCGCCGCTATTTCTAAATCTATCTCGGCCTGCGTCGCTCCCAACGCGTCTACTTTCGCTTTTAAATCGTTTATTACCGATGCATCCGCTCCCAATTCTCTTAATCTCTCCAGCCATCCCCACATCATCTTCTTTGCCAAAAATTTATCCGCATCGCTTAAAGAAGGATATTCAGCCAATTTGTCATTTATTAATTTTATATGCGCCGCTATTTCTAAATCTATCTCGGCCTGCGTCGCTCCCAATGCGTCTACTTTCGCTTTTAAATCGTTTATTACAGACGCATCCGCTCCCAATTCTCTTAATCTCTCCAGCCATCCCCACATCATCTTCTTTGCCAAAAATTTATCCGCATCGCTTAAAGAAGGATATTCAGCCAATTTGTCATTTATTAACTTTATATTTGCCGCTATTTCTAAATCTATCTCGGCCTGCGTCGCTCCCAACGCGTCTACTTTCGCTTTTAAATCGTTTATTACAGACGCATCCGCTCCCAGCTCCCTTAATCTTTCTATCCATCCCCACATCATCTTCTTTGCCAAAAATTTATCCGCATCGCTTAAAGAAGGATATTCCGCCAATTTGTCATTTATTAATTTTATATGCGCCGCTATTTCTAAATCTATCTCGGCCTGCGTCGCTCCCAATGCGTCTACTTTCGCTTTTAAATCGTTTATTACAGACGCATCCGCTCCCAGTTCCCTTAATCTCTCTATCCATCCCCACATCATCTTCTTTGCCAAAAATTTATCCGCATCGCTTAAAGAAGGATATTCAGCCAATTTGTCGTTTATTAACTTTATATTTGCCGCTATTTCTAAATCTATCTCGGCCTGCGTCGCTCCCAACGCGTCTACTTTCGCTTTTAAATCGTTTATTACAGACGCATCCGCTCCCAATTCCCTTAATCTTTCTATCCATCCCCACATCTTTAATTTTGCCTCATATTTCTGGGCATCATTCAAACTATTATATCCTGCAAGTTCCGTCTCTATCAAATTAACAACCGCCGCTATTTCTAAATCTATCTCTCCCTGCGTCGCTCCCAACGCGTCTACTTTTGCTTTTAAATCGTTTATTACAGACGCATCCGCTCCCAGCTCCCTTAATCTTTCTATCCATCCCCACATCATCTTCTTTGCCAAAAATTTATCCGCATCGCTTAAAGAAGGATATTCCGCCAATTTGTCATTTATTAATTTTACATTTGCCGCTATTTCTAAATCTATCTCTCCCTGCGTCGCTCCCAACGCGTCTACTTTCGCTTTTAAATCGTTTATTACAGACGCGGCCGCTCCCAATTCCCTTAATCTTTCTATCCAACCCCACATCTTTAATTTTGCCTCATATTTCTGGGCATCATTCAAACTATTATATCCTGCAAGTTCCGTCTCTATCAAATTAACAACCGCCGCTATTTCTAAATCTATCTCGGCCTGCGTCGCTCCCAACGCGTCTACTTTCGCTTTTAAATCGTTTATTACAGACGCATCCGCTCCCAGCTCCCTTAATCTTTCTATCCATCCCCACATCATCTGTTTGGCCAAAAATTTATCCGCATCGCTTAAAGAAGAATATTCCGCCAATTTGTCATTTATTAACTTTACATTTGCCGCTATTTCTAAATCTATCTCGGCCTGCGTCGCTCCCAACGCGTCTACTTTCGCTTTCAAATCGTTTATTACAGACGCATCCGCTCCCAATCCCCTTAATCTTTCTATCCAACCCCACATCATCTGTTTGGCCAAAAATTTATCCGCATCGCTTAAAGAAGAATATTCCGCAAGTTTTGTCTCTATCAAATTAACAACCACTGCTATTTCTTCCTGTATACTGTATGCATCAATTTCAGCTTGTATTTGAGCTTTAAAACCTGATGAAATTAATCTTGCTATCCATGTATCAAAAGTGTCGCCCGGTAATATTTCCTGTGATAAAATACTGTTAGTCAATGATGCTGAAAGTGAAAAACCTGACGGCAATACTATTCCCAATGCATTAAGAACAGCGTCTATGCTTCTTGTAAACTGAGGAATATTTTTTTCTTGCGCATCAGCTATAATAGCATCTATTTCTGTCTGGCTTGTCGCCGCGTCTATCAAACTCTTGTAATTATCTTTTTGTTCCTGAGTTAAATATGTCAGTCCGTCTATTGTTGTTTTGGCAGTTTCTTTTGCCGCAGCCAATTGTGTTTGATTAGCTTCCGCCAATATAGCGTCTATTTCCGCCTGGCTTCCAGCCGCATCTATTCTTGCCTTATATCCGTTCTTTTGGTCAGTCGTTAAATTAAGTCCGTCTATTGTTGTTTTGGCAGTTTCTTTTGCCGCAGCCAATTGCGTTTGGTCAGCTTCCGCCAATATAGCGTCTATTTCCGCCTGGCTTCCAGCCGCATCTATTCTTGTCTTATATCCGTTTTTCTGGTCTGTCGTTAAATTAAGTCCGTCTATTACTGTTTTTGCGGCAGTTTTTGCAGTTTCAAGATCATTAGCCGCACTTGCCTGTGTAGCTTCAGATACTATGCCGTCTATTTCAGACTGGCTTGCAGCAGCATCTATTCTTGCCTTATATCCGTTCTTTTGGTCAGTCGTTAAATTAAGTCCGTCTATAGTTCCTTTGGCTGATTCTTTTGCAGACGCAAGTTGGGTTGAGGCAGCTTCATTATCAGCCTGGACGGCTTCGGATACTATGCCGTCTATTTCAGACTGGCTTGCAGCGCCGTCTATTCTTGATTTATACCCGCTCTTCTGATCTGAACTTAAATTGCCAAGTCCGTCTATCGTCCCTTTGGCTGATTCTTTCGCAGACGCAAGCTGGGTTGAGGCAGCTTCATTATCAGCCTGAACCGCTTCAGATACTATGCCGTCTATTTCAGACTGGCTTGCAGCGCCGTCTATTCTTGATTTATACCCGCTCTTCTGATCTGAACTTAAATTGCCAAGTCCGTCTATCGTCGCTTTGGCGGCAGTTTTTGCATTTTCAAGCTGCGCCGCTTCTTCCGCTGCGGCTGCGTCATTATTTGCTTGAATAGCCTCGGATACTATCCCGTCTATTGCAGACTGGCTTGTCGCTCCGTCTATGCTTGATTTATATCCGCTCTTTTGATCTGAACTTAAACTTCCAAGTCCGTCTATAGTCGCTTTGGCTGATTCTTTAGCAGACGCTAACGGATCTTCTTCAGGCGCTAAAGTTACTGCAACATCGGTAATAGTAGCAATCGGAGTTACTGTAGCTTCTACAGTTTCCACCGCTACTTCCGTGGGAGTAGGAGTTGCCGAAGCTGCGGCTTCTGCTGCTTCCTGCGCTGTCTTTGCTTCTTGATTAGCATCTCTTGCATCTTTTACTATTGAATTTATACCGTCAACAGAATCTGCAGAGTTGATTTTGTTTATAAAATTTGATTTCTGATCGGAACTCAAATAACTTAAATCTCTTACTATATTTATCGCCGCTTCTCTTTCTGCGTCAAGATTAACTACAGGTTCCTGTTCAACAACTTGGGGTTCTGCTGTAGGCGCTACTGTCGGCTCTACAGTTGGTTCTGCAGTCGGTGCAGCTGTAGGTTCAGCAGTCGGTTCCTGAGTTGCCGGCTGTTCTGGAGCTGCAGTTTCTACCGGCGTCTCCTGTTTAGGCTCTTCTTGAGCCGGAGCCTGAGGTGCTTCGGCAGGTTTTTCTTCTTCAGGGGGCGTTTGCGGCTCTTCCGCAGGAGTTTCCTCGCCGCCTTCTTCAGCTCCTTTTTCAGCAAGCATTTCTTCTTTACTTAAAGCTCGTCCGTTGGTTATATTTTTAGAAGTTAATATTGACCCTTCCGACCAGCCGTTATATGTGTTTTTAAGATATTCTTCCAATCCTTCTTTTGAAACTTCGGTTACATTTTCTCCGTCACTGATAGATATGGTTCCCGCGGCAGTTACTTCAAGATATATATAATGGTCTTCGCCGTTATTTAAAACAGCACCACCCTGAACAAGCGCTATAACCTGATCTCCCGGTTTTGATAAAGCTTCCAACATTCCCGTTATAGTTACATTATATCCGTTATAAGTTTTATTCGTTTTTTGTTCCAAAATGTCTTTAATGGCCTGCATACTTGTATAAATATTTTCATCCGTCATAAAAAGATTTTTGGCTATAGCATCAGTCAAATACAGAGCGCCTGATACTGAGCCTGAAAAACTTGTTTTTAACACTTTTGAAACAGCATCGCTTGCGCAGTTAAATATATCGCCGCCGTTTTTGATAAAATCAAATAAATTTTTTCTGTCAGTCAAAGGCATTGCAGATAGATTCAATAATTCTTCCAGTCTTGTTTTCTGCTGTTCAGTTATACTTGCATTTGTCTGAATTTCCGCTAAAAGTTGGTTTAATTCAATATAATCCTGCGTTGTTTTTACACGCTCCACCTGCCCCGCAGAACCGGCTAACGGAGTGGCAAATCCTATAACGGATAATAATAATTTAGCCACAGGTCTTGTTTTTTCAAAATATAATAAGGCAATGAAGACAACTGCAAGAGCGACTCCTATCATTAACCCGACGGGTGATATCATGGAAGTTACTGCCGTTATTAATGCCGCTCCTTTGATTACAGAAAAAAGTATCGCAACGCTTACCGCGGCGAGAGGCGAAAATATCTTTAAAAAATTTACTACTTTGTTTGTTTTTGTTATATTTTTAACCGGTTTATTTATGTATTTCATTTTATACATATAAAAAGAAACCCCGACAACGCCCAATATCAGCATTAACGGAAATAGAGAACTTAATGCAACTCCTATTATAGGCAAAGTTATTATTCCAAGTTTTACCAATATAAAGGCAGGCAGAATGCATCCGAGAGTAATACCTGCATAAGTAAAAAATGTTTTTCTTGAAGCGGATTCTCTTTCATTAAATAATTTTTTAGGCAATACATATTTTGCCGCGATGAATGAACCCATACCTGCAACCGCCAAAACAGCCGAACTAAGCAAGCTGACCGCCGGGAAAACAGCCGGCAGAAATATAAACGAAATAAGTCCTATAATACCGATCATAAAGCCTGTAGTAACAGCCGAGGTCTTTGACTGCTGCGAACTTGACGTGGTTTTTATATTTTTAACTGTTTGTAAATTAGGAACAATATTTCTGTTTGAAACAATAAAAACAATTGCGGCTATAACCGATACGCCTGCGCTTATCAAAGCAGTCATAATAAGAGTCGGCGTTCCAAAAGCTATTGCCATAATAAGAATGCCTAACGCCGTAATTGAAGAAATCTGCATTACCGAAGATAAAAGTTTATTCAAATAAGATTTAAAAGCGTCTTTTCTGTATTTTGAATCGCCTGTTCCGGCATATTTACCCAAAGCAGAATTTGAACCGTTTCTCTGTAATTCGGAATTTATTTTATTAATAAGAGGTTTTATCGCAAAATTAAATAATATTATAAAAAATACAATAGCGGCTATTACAAGAGCCGCGGGCGAAAAAGAAATACCTATAACTACAGCGCCGGTAAATATTTTCATCAATGCCACGCCTGCAAAACCTATTATAAGCCCTTTTACAAGCATAATTGAATATTTTAAAACATTACCAAGCACTTTATTTGCTGTTTTGGATACATTTTTTGCAGTCTGTTTTTGAGTAAGCGTGATTTCTATATCTTTGAATTTTTCACCTTTGGCTTGTTCATACGCCGCCAATTGCGCTTTTACCGCAAAATTGTCGGTCACTCTGGCCAATAAAGCGACTTTTTCGGTTTCCTGGTCAAGTTCGGCAAATTGTGAAAAACTTTGGAAAATTTCATTTTTAAAAACATTGCTTAAATTATAATTCGCATCAGATAAAGCAACTGCCAAATCGCTCCATGCCTTATCAAAACTTTCAACTATTTTCAATCTCAAATTTTCTATATCTTCATCTGTAATGTCTTCATGCGCTTTTTTGAATTCTTCTCTGGTCATTGCGAACAATGTTATAATCCACTGATCCGAATCATATGCTTTTCTTGCATCGGCATACTGTTTTATTACATTCCAGTAATCTTTACCGTATCTCTGTATCTGCATAATTCCTGACAATTCGCTGTTTGTGGAACTGTCTCTTATCTGTACGATACTGTCAATTATAGCCTGTGATTTCCCGTAAGATTTTATTTCACCGTTTTCCACGGCGGCATCGTTAAATATATTTGAATCGTCTGACATAAAAGAAGAGATAAATCCTTTTTCCGCATCCGATACGTTTTCAATTCCGGATACCAGTTGTTCCGTTCTTTGCTGTTGTTCCTGAGAGTCCGTTACGGTATTATGTTTTTGTGATATTTTAGATTTAAGAATAGCCAAGTCTTCTTCCGTCATTTCTTCACGGTCTATTTCGCTTAAATTCAATATGTCTATGAAAAAACCTTTTGTTCCGCTTCTTCCGATTCTTGCTTTAAACTGATTCCATATTGACTGATCTCTGTCAAATACCGTATTTATGCTGACCAGTCTTTCTACCGTTCCTTGAGGTTTTGGATCTATACCTGTTGCTATAAGATTGGTTCCTATTATAATCATTCCCGGAATAGCGGTTAATATTTCCAAAGCTTCTTCTATTGTTGCGGGTTTTTTGTCTGTGCCCGGAATAACAGGCAGATTGTCAGGATCTGTTATTACATATATTTTATTTTTTGTTCTTGACTGCGGCAATTGTTTTTCCAAACTTTCTTTCTGCACCAAAGCTTCCGCCGGATTTGAAACTCTTATAAACGTGACTGTTTTTGTATCCTCGGGTTTACCGTCTATCGCATCAATTTTATTTACCGTTTCAAATATTTTTTCAAGCTGTTTTTCTCTGTTTTCGGTTAAAAATTGGGCAATCATAACCGGTTTAGAACCGCCTTCTGACCCTAAAGATATGACGTCTTTGCCGTAAAGAGCGTGTACCGCATAAGAATCAATTGTTCCCGTCGCGCCGGCATATCCTTCTATAACTTCTTTATCTTCAAGGAATGCGTTTACGGTCATAGATAGATCTTGTTTTGTTTCAAATGACCATATTATCTGATGGCCTTTATAAGACAAAAATTCTTTTTTTGAAGCAGCAATTTGTCTTTGAACAACGAATTCAACAGCCAAATGCAGATTATTGCTCATTTTTACGCTTTCTCTTGTTTCCATAGTAGTCTGGTCAAGAAGAACTATTTTTATAAATTTTGAATCGGGTTTTTCAGCTATATGAGTTACTGAAATTAAATAATCTCTTCCGGGTTTATATACATACATGGCAATAAGCGAATTTTCAACAAATGCTAAAATTTCATCGTCACTTAAACCATCAAAATCAATTTTGGCTCCGTCCTTGATTGCAATTGATTTGGAAAGGTTACGGAATGCAGAAACTATTTCCGCTTTTTTACTTGTATTTATTTTGACTTTTCTTCCCTCTATAGTATAATAACTGCCGTCCAATATTCCGGCAACATCGCCGGCTAATCTCTGGAACAGCGCGCTTTCTATAAAATTATCTCTGTTGCCTTCGGAAATTGTAAACGTATCGTTTGCGCCTTGTATCAAAGGTCTGTGGATTTCATCTATAAGAAGTCTCCACTTTTTCTGCGTTATTGTTTTTTCATCGGCATTTGCTTTCAAATCTTTTTGTCTGTCCCATACAAAAGCTGACATTGACGAACCGGCAACGACTCTTGCCCGTCTGTAAACGTCTTTTTTAGTCGTATTTTCAGTTATAACAGTTTTATTTTTTGAATCCCAGCTGTAAAGCACGTTTTTAGAGTCATCGGATTCATGCACAAAACCGAACTGAAGAGGCAAAGGCTTTTTTGTTTGGGCATCTGTTTTTATAACTCCGAGTTTGATCATTTCCTCTTCATTGTCATATACAAAGCGGAACATCGCTTCAATATCTCTTTTTGCCAAATCCGCCGTATTAGTCAAAAACAAAATATCTTTGCCTTCGGCAAGCAATTTGACAACAGCCAATTTGAAAGCGTCTGATTTTCCTGCTCCCGTACCGAGTTCAACAACGCCGTTTTTAACCATCACAGCAGCGCTTATTATCTGTCTTGTCGTTTTATTGCTTCTACCGGCACCTTTCTTATATATACGTTCCTGTCTGTTTTGAAACATTTCAACATAATCAGCCCCAAGAACCTGAGTCGCCCATTCCAAAGTTTTTCCGTACTCAAGCCTTTCCTGTTTGCTAAGAGAGTCTTTATTAAATATTTTTTGTATAAATATTTTTATTTTTTCACGCGTTTTTTCATTCCCCAGACTCATCCATACAGCCGCAAAATAACTGCCCAAATCTCCAAACCCTACCATAAATTCAGGCATCCATTTATGATTTATATGTCTCAATTCATGCAGCAAAAAAGTTTCAAGCAAATATTGATTTTTGATGTTTTTGTCATAATCCAAAAAAGCTTTAAGAAGAAAAGGATTCATTACAATCTTTTTTTCTTCTTTTAAAACTTCAAAAAGTTCTCCTTCTCCTTTAAGTGAAAAAATATTGTTTATTCCGGTTTCATCCAAGCCGTCTATATCCTCCATACTTGATAAACCCAAAACTTTAAGGATGCTGTTTCTTGTTTTCTCAGATACCGAATTTAAAACAGTCTTTAACAATTCTCTTTTGTCAGCAGCATCGGACATAATTGCCTGATTTTCAGCCGCTTGCTGCTGCGCTTCAAGCAATACTTTCTGCTGGTCGGTAAGATTTCTTTTTATCCCAAGAAATGCTAATGAACTTGTAGTAGTAAGCAATCCTGTAACAACAATAACAATAGGTAAAGTCCCTGTGAATATAAGTATAGGAAGCGTAACTAAAGTTGCAATAGCAAAAAACGCCGATAATCCCGTTGCGGCTCTTAAAGATTTTTTAACTGAATCAACTGATTTTTGCTGTGATTCGGTACGCGATTCGGTTTTTCCGCTATCGGCTACTTTTTCAAAACTTGTTATTGTTCCTTTGTTTCCTTCTATTGTCATTTCACCGACGTATTTATCGGTATCATCGGTTACGGTAAAAGAAAATTTATTGTTCCCGAGAGATACTATATCTGTTATCTTCGGATTTAATAACGTCATGGGAAGCGTCGCCAAAGCCTGAAAACTAATCTTGCTTTGTTCCTGCGCTATTTTGTAATAAGTTTCTTCCGCCGCTTTCGTATCGCCGGTTACGTTAGGTGTAATTACTATATTTGTTATATTTTTCTGAGCCAGCAAATCAGATACTCCCTGCGTATGAAAACCGCCGGTAATAACTATGTATATTTCTTTTGCGTCTTTCAGAGAGGACATTACTTTTTCAAGTTCGCTTGTTCCGGAGACATTTACAAGAAGTTTATTTGTATTTTTAATTCCGTCAATATTTGCCAAAAAGTAGTTGTTTCTGGCTAAGTTAATCGCATAAAATTTGTCTGATATGTTCTCATATTCAGATATTGCGGCAATTTGTCTGTCATCAATATATTTAACCCATAAATGTTTAAATTTATCAATATTAGCCTGATAATACTTGCAGTCGTCGGAAGTTATTTTGCTTGTAAGATAGTCTCTGTAATATTTAATAAAATTGCTTATAAATACAACTTCTTCTTCGGCTTTGTTTGCCGCAAATTTATCATTAATTTCATCTTTAAAATTCTGTTCTTCTTTTATCAGCTGTAAAGGATTTATTTTCTGGCTTAATTCCATATAAGCAAAAAACTTTTCCAGTTCCGGAAAATTTACGGAAAGATTTAAGTTATATTGTCTTGAAAGTTTTACGATATACCCGTAAAGTTTATCCATCTGCTGGAAATTCTGCGTTGAATCAACCAGCATTTTATATGCGTTATACGGAAGAACTTCTTTTAATTTAAGAACGAACATCTGCAATTCCTGCGTTGTTCTCGTATAATCAATATTTTTTTGGCTTTCCATCAAACGCATATACAATGCAAGATTTTCATAATTATTTATGTCAATGCCCAGTTTTTCGGCATGTTTTGACATCAGTACGAAATATTTCTTCGGGTCGGTATTTCCGGAAACATAACTTGCCGATAATTCTTCAATCTTCTTCTGCTGTCTGTTGTAATAATTATTTTGTAAAGTTTTTACCGTTTTCTGAATTTCGTCCAATAAAAAATTTATATTATTTTGATTATCTATGAGAGTTCCGAATCTTTTTAAGTTGTCAAAATACTGTTCTTTATTTTCAAGACCTTTTATAAGCTCGGTTTTGTTTTTTAAGGCCGAATAATATTCGGCGCCGGTTAAACGGCCCGTATCTATAAGCTTATCCATTATAGCGTTTCTTACGTTTTCTTCTTTTGCGTCGGTAAGCCATTTTGTGCTTACCTGTCCGTAAGCGCCTTCAAGATAAATATTTTTAACGCCGTATTTTGAATCAAAAAGGTCAATAATTCTGCTTATATTTCTTTGAACTTCAGGATGGCTGTGCAGATCCTGAATATTAATAACTACCTTATCACTGCCTCTGTAATCTGCGGTTGTGATTTTACCATAACTGTACGGGAGTTCAAAATCCTGAAAAATCTGTTTAAATTGCGCAGTTGTTCTGTTATTATCCATAACGGAAGCAACGGCCTGCCCGTAAACGGATGTTAAAAGGAAACAGTTAATTACGACTATCGCCGTAATTTTCATAAACGTCATTGAAAGAATCCATCCGCTTGTTTGCGAATAAGCGCGAAGAATTTTTTCTTTCGCTATTCCCTTTAAAAGATTTTTAAATATGTTCATTTTAACCCCCATTTTGCGTTGTATAAAACGCAAAATAGCTCGGCTTTATACAAGCCGAGCTATCATATTATTTTTATTTATTGTATTTATAATATTGTCATCGCTACTTATATTACGTCTTGTCAGTAATATATATAGTAATAACAACATTATATTAAATTTTATAAACATATCCAGACATCGCACTTTATCTCTTTCTAAAATTCTGTAATTAAGCAATTTATGATAGGTAACGCTTACAAAATTATCAGATACATTCAAATATTTGATTTTATTAACAAAATTAAGAGAATTTATTATATTGTTTGGTATTATAGAATATCCTGCTGATGCCCTTGCGCTGCTTCCTTCTTTAGCTTTTTTATCTTTATGTTTTTGTGAAGAAGAATCCTTTGCAACATTAGTTTTATTGACTGTTTCAATAAACATTTTTGATATGGCATTTACCGGCAATGTTGATACGGAAAAAAATTGAGATAACAAAGTATCGGCCGATACTCTCATAGAATCCGTGAACGTTAAATTAATATTTGTAAACGTTACGGATTCAGCCGAACCTGCTATAATGCAAAACAGAACCGCACAAGCAATAACCTTGTGCAATAATTTCACAGTACTTTTTGAAAAGTTTACTGTTAATCTGTCCATAACTCTCCTGCTTTAATTCCCCGAACTTTGTGAATTCAAATACTCCTGTAAAATACTGTTTAAATCCAAATCCGACATATCTCCGGCAGTTCCTTCAGCGTATCTCTTCTCTATAAGACTTGAAAAAGATAATATTTTTACAATTTCAGAAGCCGAAGGTTCAGAGCCGTAGCTTTCAAGAACTATCCACTGCGTCTGATTTTTCATAACAGTCAGTTTGTTTGTAGTGGCATCCCATACGCCTATTAACTGCCCGTTATGATAAATATTTTTTGTTATTATTCTGTCGTTAAACGTAGTATATACGTCTTCTTTGCTCTGGTTATACCAGGTCGTTGTCTGGGTTGTATTGTTAAAAACAAAAACAAGAGTGTTGCCGTTCCAGCTGTATTCTTTTATTGTTTCGCCGTTTGCGTCTTTTGTATAAGTCTGTCTTCCCAATTCATCGTAATAAGTTATTGAACCGTCCTGCTCGTTTTTAACATAAGCGAGAACTTTTGTTCCGTCAGGATTTGTTTCTCCTTCTCTGTAAACATATGTTTCCAAAAGATTGCCGTCCTGATCTCTTGATTCCAAAATATTTCCCGTTGCGTCATAAACGTTGTTTTTTGCGTCTTCCGTATAAGTATTTCTGGTTATGGTAGTCCATTTGCCGTCTTCTCCCAAAGTAACGGAAAACATAAGTTTTGATCCGTTCCAAAAACATTGTTTTATAACGGTGCCTTCGGCGTTTACCGTTTTATCTTCTTTGCCGTTCGTATAATAAGTCACTTCGCCGGTTCTGGGATTTATTATCTCAGACAAAACCTGATTGCCGTTTGAATCCTGCTTGTATACAAATTTTGAAATAACAAAACCGTCTGCGTCTTTCGTAACGGTAGCAGAACCTTTTTCATCAAAAAAAGTCGTAGTATGAACAAGTTCAAGAGGAGAGTCAAGACTGTCTCTTTTGTACTGATAATTTTCTCTGGAAACTAAAAGACCGTGGCTGCCTGTTTTGTCTTTCTGGATTACCGTTAAAGTTTTTCCGTCTTCGCCTCTTTCGTAGCTTATATCCTGATACTGGCATGCCGATAATATATAACCGTCCGCGTCATAAACGGCGACTTCTCTGCCAAATTCATCGTATGTCGTTTTTGTTTTTGACATTTCATCGGTAATATAACTTAACGTTTTGCCGTATTTGTCGTAATTGTAAGTTCTTGTAAGATTTCCCTGATTGTCGTATTCTTTTGAAACCGCGCCGGCTGCATTGTATTGTCTGTATCCCAAAAGTTCTCCGAATTCATTTTTGACTTCAGCGATATCGGTTCCTGAAATTTTGGTGCTTATGCTTGTTAAATTACCTTGAGCGTCAATGCTTTTTGTCGTCCCGCCCAATGAAAAACTCATTGAACCGTCTTTCGATATGCTTAATGACATTTTACCGTCGGGAGTATAATACAACCTGTTGCCTGAAGAATCCGTCGCGACAACCGGTCTGTTTGGAAGTATATTGACCATCATTTTAGGGGTTGCAAAATTTCTTAAGTCGGCAACGGTCCTGCCTTCGGGGCCGAACGTATACGGAGAAGGCGCTTCTAAAAAAGATGCCCCTGCGTTACCTGCCGTTAACACAAGAGATAATACCAAAACAATCATATTTTTCATCTTTTTTACCTCCTCCCTATTTTTCCCTCAAACAAATTATACAAACTCTGTCTGAAAAATAATAGAAAAAATTGTGAAAAATTTGTGAAATTTCATAGCTTTTTGTACTCTGTATTATAAACCTCATAAATTTCAAAAGTCAGTTCGTCAACGACAAGCGGCATATCTTTCGGAGGCAAAACTTCTCTGCCCAAACAAATAAGATTCTGCCCTTCAAATTGTTTTAATTTTTTATTTTTATCTACCATCATAAAACGGTCTCCGAATTCATCCGTTATTATAACGATAGGAACTTCAATTCCTTTTAAATTTTTTCTTGTTTCAAAAGATACTTTGCCTTCTACAACGTCAAACAGCACGGGTTTATTTAAAATGGCGTTTACGGCGAGCCTTGCCTTAATTTTTTTCAACGTTTTCTGTTTTAATTTTTCCTGCAGTTCCTGCGATATTTTTTCAGCGTCAACGGCAGCCGCCTTGCGCGAATATCCTTCTTTCGGTATAAATTTTTCAACCGTCAGATAAAGTCTTATCGGATGGCCGTCAACGTTGTCGCCTTCTTTTGGAATTCTCATTTTTCCTATTACGCTGACTTGTTTCTCAATATAATTTTTCATATCAAATTTTTCGGGATTTTCAATAAAATAATAAAATTCGTTATTGCCGGATAAATATACGGAATCATTTTTTGAAAGTTTAAGTTTGCCGTCGACATTCATAAGAAGATTTTTAACTTTATATTTAGGCCCGTCCTGCCATTTTGCTTTCATATATTTTGACACCAAAATAGGAGTAACCGCAATTGAAATAGCGATAATAACAACAATGCTTCCGAATATAAACCATTTTTTATTTGCGCCGGATTTTGTTTCCATGTAAAATTCTCCCATTTTTAAAATAAGACCGGAAATATTCCATTGTTATTATAGCACTATATTTTCGTTTTTTCAATACAAAACACAATTAACGCATTGACTCCGGAATTTTTTTAGATTATTTTTTTAAATCCGTTTCTCTGATTTGCACTTTTCTTATTTTGCCGCTTATTGTCTTCGGAAGTTCTTTGACAAATTCAACAACTCTGGGATATTTATACGGCGCAGTCACTTTCTTGACGTGATTTTGAAGTTCTACTACGAGAGAATCGCTGGGCTGGTATCCTTTTGCAAGAACAACCGTGGCTTTTACGATCTGTCCTCTGTCAGAATCCGGTACGGCGGTTATGGCGCATTCAAGAACCGAGGGATGTTCAAGAAGAGCGCTTTCAACCTCAAAAGGTCCGATTCTGTATCCCGAACTTTTGATAACGTCGTCGGCCCTTCCGACAAACCAAAAATAACCGTCTTCGTCTTTGTATACGACGTCTCCGGTATAGTAATATCCGTTTTTCCATACGGAATCCGTAATTTCTTTATTTTTGTAATATCCGCAGAAAAGCCCGAGAGGTTTTCCTCTGCTTACGTCTATAGCCAAAACGCCTTCTTTGCCGGGTTCGCATGAATTTCCTTCATCGTCAAGTATATCAATTTTATATGCCGGCGAAGGCTTTCCCATTGAACCTGGTTTGGGTTTTATCCAGATAAAGTTTCCTACCATAACCGCGCTTTCGCTTTGCCCGAATCCTTCCATTATCGTATGTCCGGTAAGTTTTTTCCACTGCTGCAAAACTTCCGGATTTAAAGGTTCGCCCGCGACGGCGCAGTATTTTAATTTTGAAAAATCATATTTTGACAAATCTTCCTTGATCAAATATCTGTAAACGGTCGGAGGCGCGCAAAAAGTCGTAACATTATGTTTTGTTATCACTCCGACTATATCTATAGGCGTAAATTTTTCGTGATCGTATACAAAAACGGCGCTTCCGGATATCCATTGTCCGTAAATCTTTCCCCAGCCGGATTTTGCCCAGCCCGTATCGGCCACGGTTAAATGAAAGCCGTTATCATGAACGTTCTGCCAGTATTTTGCCGTGGTTATATGGCCCAAAGGATATGTAAAATCGTGCAGCGCCATTTTGGGCATACTGGTCGTGCCGGAAGTAAAATAAATTAAAAATTTATCGTCGTTTTTTGTCGCCGTATCTCCGGCAGGTCTTTCAAAAACGTCTGACTGTTTTTCTATTCCTTCGTTAAAAAAATGCCAGCCGTCAATTTTTCTGTCAACCGAAACTTTAATTTTTAACGTCGGAGAATTTTTTTCGGCTTTATTTATATGTTCCACGACTTCTGATTCGCCGACCGAAACTATCATTTTTACGTCGGCTGCGTTATTTCTGTAAACGATATCTTTTTCCGTAAGAAGATGAGTTGCGGGGATAACGACTGCGCCTATTTTATGCAAAGCGACGGCGCAAAACCAGTATTCAAACCGTCTTTTTAAAATCAGCATTACGAAATCGCCTTTTTTGATTCCGAGCGATTTAAAAAAATTTGCCGTTTTATTGCTGTACTTTTTCATATCGGAAAAAGTAAAAGTTTTTTCAAGGCCTTTATCGTTACACCAGATTAAACATTTTTTATCCGGTTCAAGCAAAGCTGTCGCGTCAACGACGTCAAAACCGAAATTAAAATTTTCCGGCACTTTAACTTCATAATTTGCTAAAAAATCCTCGTAAGAAGAAAAAACTTTCTTTTTAAGAAACCTGTCAAGTAACATCGTAATTTTTTCCTTTAAAAAACTACGGCGATAAATTTTGTTGTCTCGCAGCCGACGGCGGTAACATAGTGTTTGCAGTTTGAATCAAAATATAAAGAATCGCCTTCATTTAAAACAACTTCATTCCCGTCAAGATAAACCTTTAAAGTCCCTTCCAAAACGTAAGTAAATTCCTGTCCGTCATGGGAGTACGGCTGCACTTGTCCGTCTTTTTTATCTTTTGCGGTAACCAAAAATATCTGCGCTTTTTTATTTGTAAAACCGTAAGCTATATCCTGATAATCGTATTCTTTCCTTCTTTCTACTGAAACGCCTTTTCCTTTTCTTACGATGCTGTATCTGTTAAGATGCGGATTCTGTCCGGTTGCAAGCGTAATAAATTCAACGCGGAATTTTTCCGCTATTTTTTTTAGTATGCCTATCGGAATATCAAGCTGGCCGTTTTCGTATTTTTCATACGTTTCTTTATCAATATTCAACTCTTTTGCCAGCGTTTCGGGAGAAATATCGGAGATATCCCTTAAAGTTTTTATTCTTTGACCGATATCTTTTATATCATCCTGCATATTTACCCTCCGGTTATTTTATTCCTTGCCGGCAAATTCCATCTGTTTCAAGAAATCTTTATTTGATTTTGAAGCCTTCATCCTTTTGGTTAACTCTTCTATCACTTCTATCGTATTCATATTGCTCATCACGTTTCTCATAATCCACATTTTATTTTTTTCATCTTCCGTAAGAAGCAATTCTTCTTTTCTCGTTCCGGATCTCAACAGGTCAATGGCAGGATAAAGTCTTCTGTCCGCCAATTTTCTGTCAAGATAAACTTCGCAGTTGCCGGTTCCTTTAAATTCTTCAAATATAACGTCATCCATTCTGCTTCCCGTTTCAATAAGAGCCGTTGCTATAATCGTTAAACTGCCGCCTTCTTCAATATTTCTCGCCGCTCCGAAAAATCTTTTAGGTTTTTGCAAAGCGTTTGAATCAAGACCACCCGACAAAACTCTTCCGCTTGAAGGTATTGCCGCGTTATAGGCTCTTGCAAGCCTTGTTACCGAATCCAAAAGTATAACGACGTCTTTTCCGTGTTCAACAAGCCTTTTGGCTTTTTCTAAAACCATTTCGGCGACCTGAATATGCCTGTCGGAAGGTTCGTCAAAAGTTGAGGAAACAACTTCACCCTTTACGGATCTCTGCATATCTGTAACTTCCTCGGGTCTTTCATCAATAAGCAAGACCAAAAGAACTATCTCCGGATTATTTTCGGTTATGGAATTTGCAATTTTCTGCAATAAAACGGTTTTTCCTGTTTTCGGAGGAGCATTTAACAACACTCTTTGTCCTTTTCCTATCGGGATGAACATGTCTATAATTCTTGTTGATATTTCATTTGTTGTCGTTTCCAAAATTATTTTTTTATCAGGATACAAAGGAGTTAAATTATCAAAAAGAGGCCTTTCTCTGATTTTATCCAAATCTTTTTCGCCGTTAACCGAAACTATTTTCAAAAGCGCGAAATATTTTTCATGATTCTGCGGAGGTCTTACGTAGCCTCCGACAGTATCTCCTTTTCTTAACGCGAATTTTTTAATTTGAGGCGGTGCTATATATATATCATCCGGACCGGAAAGATAATTGTAATCGGCGGATCTCAAAAAACCGAAACCGTCATGTTTAATTTCCAGAACTCCTTCGTCGTAAGCCTGACCTTTCTCCTTCATTTCGGCTTCAAGAATTTTGGCTATCAATTCCTGTTTTTTTAAACCGGTTATCGTTTCTAAATTCATAGATTTCGCCATTTTAACAAGTTCTACCATTGTTTTTTTAGACAATACGGTCTGTTCCATAACCTGATCCGACTGTTCCGATTTTTTTTCTTTTTCTTCAGACATTAAAATATCTCCTGTAATATAATTTTCCCATTATATTTTTTTGATTTGCCGCTTTTAAATCTTTGTTTTGTTTTGATTTGCATACTTGTTTTAAGAAGGTTTTACATATAGATAAGTTTTACAAAATAATAAAAGTATTTTTCTGATTTTTGCACCGATAAAACATTTTGTGAATTTTCAGTATTGTATACTTTTTATTTTTTAATGTCAATATACCGGTTTTACGATAAAAACATATAACCCGCCCGCCTGTTTTATTGCAAAATAAGGCTCAAAAGTGTAGAATATCGCAAATATATACAAGTATGGGAGAACTTATGGCTAACAAAAAAATCGGCATTATAACATCCGGCGGAGACGCTCCGGGAATGAATGCGGCCGTCAGGTCTATAGTAAGAACCGGCATATATAACGGCTTTGATCTCATAGGTTTTAAAAGGGGTTTTAAAGGACTTCTTGACGGAGAATATTCAAATCTTACCGTAAGATCGGTAAGCGGAACAATAAATCTTGGCGGAACAAAACTTCACACCGGAAGATGCCCGGAAATGAAAACAAGCATAGGCTTAAATAAAGCCGTAAAAATAATAAAAGAAATGAATCTTGAAGGGCTTGTCGTAATAGGCGGAGACGGATCTCTTGCCGCGGCAAACGCTTTAAGCAAACACGGAATCAAAGCAATATCAATTCCGGCTTCAATAGATAACGATGTATTCGGAACAGACGAAACGATAGGATATGATACGGCGTTAAACACCGCTGTTGAGGCAATAGACAAAATAAGAGACACCGCAAACAGCCACGACAGAGTTTTTGTAGTTGAAATAATGGGAAGAGAACACGGTTTTTTGACTTTGGCCGTAGGAATGGCTGCCGGAGTTGAAGTAATAATAGTGCCTGAAGTTAAAATAAACCGCAAAGAATTATATATGCAGCTCAAACAGGGATTCATAAACGGAAAAACTTCTCTGATAATAGCTTACGCCGAAGGCTGCGGAAGTTCAGTGCAGTTTGCGCAGGAAGTTGCAAAAAACACGGGAATGGACGTAAGAGTAAGCAATCTCGGCTATATACAGAGAGGCGGAACGCCTACCGCAAGAACAAGAATTTTAGCGTCAGTCTTCGGAGCTCATGCGGTAAAACTCTTAAAAGAAGGCAAATCAAATCTGCTTGTCGGCATTACAAACGGCAAAATTTCATATACTCCGATAAAAACGGCGATATCTTCCGAAAAAACTTTTGATATTGAGAGTTATAACATATTAAAAAAACTGTCTATATAAAATTATGAATCTTCTTATACACGGTACAGGAAAACAGGCGCAGCTTGTCTACGGAGAAATCAGCCGCGATAAAAAATACAGAGTAGTAGGTTTTACGTGCGACGACGAGTTTTTTAAAGACGCTGCTTTTATGGGCAAAAAAGTTTTTAAAATATCCGGCATTGAAAATTTTTTTAATCCGAAAAATACTTTTGTTTTATCTCTCGGACTTTTTTCATCCCCCAGAAAACGTTATATTTCATATTTAAACATTAAAAAAAAAGGATACAAATTTATAAATTTTATAAGTAAAAACGCCATAATCCAAAAAGATTTAAAAATAGGAGAAAACAACGTAATATACGGCGGAGTATATCTTGATTTTTACGGCACAATCGGAAATAATAATGTAATAAGGCCAAATACATATATCGGACATAATTTTGAAATAGGAAACGGAGTTTATATTTCTCCGGGCTGCAATATAGCCGGCTATTGTAAAATAAAAAATCTGTCTTTTATAGGAATAGGCTCCACCGTAATTGAAAAAAAGACCGTCTCCGAAGAAACTCTTATCGGAGCGGCTTCTCTTGTAATAAAAGATACGGAACCTTTTTCAAAATACGCCGGCACTCCCGCAAAAAAAATAGGAGAACATAAAGAAACCGGAATAATTTTATGATAAAAACGGACAATCTAATAATAAATTTTACTCCTACGGGAATGATACCCGTAAAAGAACAAAATCCTTTCGTGCCGGTAAAGCCAAATGAAATAATAGACGACGTGCTTGAAGCCTGCCGCATCGGAATAACTTCGGTGCATCTTCACGCCAGAAACCCCGCTTCTCAGGAACCCGACTATAAAGCCGAATTATACGCAGAAATAATATCAGGAATAAGGAAATACGAAAAAGAACTTGTAATCTGCGTATCGCTCAGCGGCAGAAATTTCAATGAATTTGAAAAAAGAGCAAATCCGCTGACTCTTAACGGCAATTTAAAACCGGATATGGGAAGCCTTACTCTCAGTTCTCTTAATTTCAACAAACAGGCAAGCATAAATTCGCCTCAGATGATTTATGACCTTGCCGTTGAAATGGCAAAAAGAAAAATAAAACCGGAACTTGAAGCTTTTGACGCAGGCATGATAAACTACGCGAAATATCTTATCAAGAAAAATATTCTTAAACCACCGTATTATTTTAATTTAATCCTTGGAAACATAGCATGCGCGCAGGCAGATTTACTGCATGCCGGCATAATGATAAATGATCTTCCGGAAAACTCTGTTTGGACGCTTGCCGGAATAGGTTCAAACCAGTTAAAAATAAATTCTGCGGCGATATCTTTCGGAGGAGGAGTAAGAGTAGGACTTGAAGACAATATATGGTATGATAAAAATAAATCAAAACCGGCTAAAAATTCGGATTTATTAAAAAGAATTCATGCAATAGCCGGCGCAAACGAAAGAGCCATAATGACTCCCGCCGAATTTAGAAAAATATTAAACCTTAAACCGGGCCGCGGCAAATACGGCTGTTTATAACGAGGTTATGATTGAAAATACCGTTCAATAAAATTAATTTTGCAAAACAAGAATTAAAAAACATTGAAAACTGCATAAAAAAAGGGCATATCGCCGGAGACGGCGTTTATACAATTTTATGCAACAAGTGGTTTTTAAAAAACTTTAAAAGACGGACTCTTCTAACCCATTCATGCACTTGCGCGATTGAAATGGCGGCAATTCTTGCAGGATTAAAACCTGAAGATGAAGTCATAATGCCTTCTTATTCGTTCGTTTCAACCGCAAACGCTTTTGTACTGGCAGGCGCAAAACCAGTTTTTGTAGATATAAAACCGGATACTTTAAATATTAACGAAGATCTTATTGAACGGGCGATAACAAAAAAAACAAAAGCAATCGTTGCGGTTCATTATGCAGGCGTCGGATGCGAAATGGACAAACTTATGCAAATTGCAAAAAAACACGGCTTATATCTTTTTGAAGACGCGGCGCTCGGTTTTTACGCAAAATATAAGGATAAGTTTCTGGGCACTATAGGCGATCTGGGAACGTACAGTTTCCATGAAACGAAAAGCATTGTATCAGGAGAAGGCGGAGCTCTTTCAATAAACAATAAGAAATTTTTAGAACGCGCAGAAATAATCAGAGAAAAGGGAACTAACCGCTCAAAATTTTTCAGAGGCGAAGTTGACAAATACACATGGGTTGACATAGGCTCGTCATATCTGCCGAGCGATATTATCGCGGCTTTTTTATACGCTCAGTTTGAACGCGTGAAAGAAATAACTAAAAAAAGATTATTGATATGGGAACAATACCATAATTTTTTTGAAAAATACGAAACAAAAGGGCTCTTGCGGCGGCCGTTTGTCCCTAAATACTGCGAACATAACGGATCCGTTTATTATATACTGTTCAACGATTTAAAAACCCGCGCAAAATTTATGGAATACATGAAAAAAAACGGTATTGCCACGCCTTTTCACTATATCCCCCTGCATTCTTCTCCGGCAGGATTAAAATACGGAAAAATATCCGGGTGTTTGAAAAATACAGGCATTATTTCCGATACTATAGCAAGACTCCCGATATTTTATTCGCTGACAAAAGAACAAACCCGTAAAATACTTAAAACTTCCGAAAAATTTTTAAACGGAACAATATAAAAATGAATAAAATTAAAAATTATTTGTCCTTTATAATGTTCAAATGTTTTTTGTTTGTACCATACTTAAAAAGTTTTATAAAATATTTTTTTAAAGTATTATCCGCTTCCAAAATATCTTTTCTTTATATAAAAAGAGATTATGCCGGAATTTTAGACGCTTATCCTTTCTTTATAAAAAACAATCTTTCTCCCAAAAAAAAATTAATAAACCATGACTTTTTTATACTTAAAACTGCGGAAAAATTGCCGTTACCGGCAAATGAATGCAAAAAAACAAAAAATAACATGACAAGAATTACGGTTTTAATGTCGGAAATATACGACAGCGGCGGCCATACGGAAACAGCTCTTCGCTATATTAAAGCTTTTAAAGATGAATTTCCGGTTTATTTCTGTCTTTCGGGTTTCAATGATTCCTCGGCTTTAATCAAATCGGCTTTAATCAAAAAATACTGCGGCGGCTGGGCTGAAGCAAAAAAAAATATGCCGGCTGCAGAAAAAATAAATTTTATTTACAATAATATACTTTCAAACGGCACTACCGCTTTATATGCGGTAATCAATCCGGCCGATTCCGTATGCTGCGCCGTTATGGGTCTAATCAAAAAATATACCGATATAAAAGTAATTTTTTATAACCACGCAAGCCACTGTTTTTCGCTCGGCACAGAATTTGCCGATGTCATTCTTACACGGTGCAGAAATTCAAAACCAATTACGCCTTATTTGAAAAACAAAACAAACGCGCTGTACATACCGTTTATATCCGAATCGGAACAAAAAAAATATTCGCAAGAAGAAATAGAAAATTTTAAAAAAAGCTTAAATATTAAAAACGGCGCTTTTGTCACTTTAACCGGCGCTCCGCTGCATAAAACGGATACCGGCTATTTTAAAATGATTTCAAAAATTCTTTCGGAACATAAAAATGTCTGTCATATTCTTGCGGCAAAAGCAAATGCCCAAATGTCAAAAATGATTTCTTCTTTTGCAGGCGCCAACAAAGACAGATTTATTATAACTCCGCCGGTCGCCGATTTTAATATGTTTGCCGAAATATCTGATTTATATATAGACAGCTTTCCTCAGGGATCGGCTCTTACTCTGGTTGATTTTATAAAACACTCAAAACCGGTCGTTATAAAAAAAAATTTTAAAAATCCCCTGAAAAGTTTTGAACTGTATCTTTTTGAAGAATACCCTTATACCTGTTGCGATGATTCTGAAATGTTTGAAAAAATATCAAAGCTCATAACCGATAAAACAGAATATGAAAAAATATGTTTAGCCGTCAAAAAACATTATATATCGGAATATAATATTGAAACCGTAAAAAATATGCACAGAAAATTGATACAATAAAGTTTACAAACAAAACAAGAATTTAGTAATATTATCTGACAATATATATTTTTTCGGAGCTAATAAATGCTAGAAGCGCTTTCAAAAATCAGACGCGGAACAAATGAAATAATTTCAGAGGAAGAATTAAAAAAGAAACTTTCTTCGGGTAAAAAACTGAGAATAAAGCTGGGCGTGGATCCTACCGCTCCCGATTTACATCTCGGACACAGCGTAATTATAAACAAATTAAAAACTTTTCAGGATCTGGGACATCAGGTTGTATTTCTCATAGGCGATTTTACCGCTAAAATAGGAGACCCTTCCGGCAGATCCGCGACAAGACCGATGATGACGGAAGAACAGATAATGAAAAACGTAAAAACTTATCAGGATCAGGTTTTTAAGATTCTTGATAAATCAAAAACGGAAGTCGTGTTTAACGGCAAATGGCTTTCGGCTCTCGGCATTGAAGGGTTATTAAAACTCGCGTCAAAACACACAGTCGCCCAGATGCTTGTAAGAGACGATTTTGAAAAAAGATATAAAAACGACGTACCTATCAGCATAGTGGAATTTATGTATCCTCTTTTGCAGGCTTATGATTCTGTCGTTTTGAAAGCCGACGTCGAACTCGGAGGAAACGACCAGAAATTTAATTTGCTGTTGGGAAGAGACATGCAGCGCGACGACGGGCAGGAACCGCAGATCGTAATAACAATGCCTCTTCTTGAAGGAACCGACGGCGTAAGAAAAATGTCAAAATCTTACAACAACTATATATCTTTAAATGACGCGCCGAATGAAATGTTCGGAAAAATAATGTCAATATCCGATGAACTTATGTACAGATACTACGAACTTCTTACGCAGGACGATCTTGAAACCGTAAAGAAAATGCATCCGAAAGAAGCAAAAGTTTCATTGGCAAAAAAGATAGTTGAAAGATACTGGACCGCACAGGATGCTCAAAAAGCGGAAGAAGAGTTTAATAAAATATTTGCAAAAAAAGACCTGCCGACGGATATTGAAGAATATTCGTGCAAAACAAATAAAATAAAAATATCGCAGCTGTTGATTGATTCTTTAATGGTTTCAAGCAAAAATGAAGCAAGAAGGCTTATAGAGCAGGGCGGCGTAAAAATTAATTCGGAAAAAATAAATTCAGACGAAGAAATAGAAATTCAAAACGGCATGATTATGCAGGCCGGAAAAAGAAAATTCAGAAAAATAGTATACGGGGGTTAATGATGAAAAAACTGTTGATGTTTGTATGTATGTTAAGCTGCGGATTGTTTTTGTTTTCATGTTCAACAAAAGTTACAAGAGTAGAAGTTGACGAACAGATTGATTTAAGCGGCAACTGGAACGATACGGACTCAAAACTTGTGGCCGACGAAATGATTAACGATTCAATAACAAGACCTTGGTACGACAACTTCTTAAAAGCAACCCAGAAAAATCCTAGAATAATCGTAGGAACCGTAGTAAATAAAAGCGACGAGCATATTAATACGGAAACTTTTGTAAATGATTTGGAAAGAGCGCTTACAAATACCGGTAAAGCCACATTTGTAGCTTCAAAAGAACAAAGAACAGAAATAAGAGAAGAAAGAACGGACCAGGCACAGTTTGCCGAAAAATCAACGGTTAAAGATTTCGGCAAAGAAAAAGGCGCCGACTACATGCTAAGAGGGCAGATTAACACAATCACCGATTCTTTAGGCGGTAAAACAGTAAAATATTACCAGGTTGAACTGGAATTGGTTGATATAGCGACAAACGAAAAAGTATGGATAGGACAAAAGAAAATAAAAAAATACGTAGCTAAGAGCAAATATAAAGCATAAAAAATAGAAGTTTGCAGCCGAAAGCCGGAAAATCCGCATAATCAAAGCGTTTTTTCGGCTTTCGGGATGTCGTAAGTCTTACCGCAAGAGGTCTAAGTTGTCAAAAATTAAATATATTTTTTATGTTTGTTTTTTCCCGTGTTTAATTTTGTTCTTATCGTCGTGCGCTACCGGCAGATATTACAGCCAGCTGCAGTCATCCATGGAAAAAGAAGATTTCGGACAGGCTCTTGCGCTTGCCGAAAACTCTCAAAACAAATACGGAGACAAAAATCTTTTCCTCTATTATCTTGACACCGGAATGCTGGCGCATTTAAACGGCAGTTATGAAAAAAGCAATTTAGAGTTTGAAAAAGCAAAACAATTATATTCGCAAAACTATACCAAAAGCATATCGGCCGGCCTTTTTTCGCTTTTTACAAATGATAACGCCGTTCCTTATTACGGACTGCCCTATGAAGCCGCATATATAAACGTTTTCTGTTCTTTAAATTATGTAATGCTCGGCAAAATAAACGAATCGGTAGTCGAGGCCAGACAAGCCGATAATTTATTTAAAAAACTGGTCGCCGATTCAACCGGCAAAGCTTTTTACCGCGACGACGGATTTGTGAGATATTTAATGGGTCTCATATATGAAAACGCCGGATATATAAACGATGCGCTTATCTCTTATAAACTTGCGTTAAAAGCTTATCCAAACACCATATCAAAAACTCCCGCGCCTGACGATTTAATCAATTCTCTATATAACGCTTATCTTTCATTGTCAATGTTTGACGAAGCAAAAAACCTGAAAGATAAATATCCGTTTGTCAAAAAAAACAATTTTGCAAACAATGGAGAATTGATAGTAGTAAATTACAACGGCATTTCGCCTAAAAAAACCGAGTACTTTCTTCAGCTGTCTTTTGACAAAGCATGGCTTTATTACGTAAATGCCGATATGATTCAAGAAGATCAGGAAGAGGCTCAGAGAATCACTTCGGCGGCAATAGCGGGGCTTTCTAAAGACACGATTAAATTTTCATTCCCCAAATATGTAAGAATTCCAAATTCAATAACTTCATTTTCAATAAAAAATAACAACGGAAAAAGTTTTATGGCGCAGGATATGGCAACAATGATGGAAAATTACCTAACCCATTATAATGCGACAATTTACGCCAGAACCATAGCAAGAGCTGTCGGAAGATACATAATATCAAAACAAATAACGGATAACGTTGAAAAAAACTCAGGAGAAAAAACCGGTACTATAGTAAACGCGCTGTTTAACGTCGCAAATTCACTGATAGAAAAAGCCGATACCCGTTCATGGAGAAGCCTTCCGGAAAACATAAACATATTGAGAATGCCCATGGAGCCGGGCGATCACAACCTGACTTTGGAATTTTACGACAAAAATTCAAACATAGTTAAAACAAAAAACATTCAGACAAAAATAATTTCAAACAAGAAAACTTTTATTATAATTAACTCCGTAGGAAACTAAATGAATATTCCTATATGCCGTGAAATAATGATAGACGTTACAAATTACTGCAACCTTTCATGTCCGCTTTGCCCGAACGGGAAAATCAGAAAGAAAGAAAAAATCGCGCATAAAAATATGTCTTTTGAAACTTTTCAAAATTTTGCCGGCGGATTAAAAACAATCCCCGAACTTTTTGTGTTCGGCAACAAATGCGAACCTCTTTTAAATAAATCGGTTTTTGAAATGATTAAACTGGTCAATTCAAAAAACAGCATTTTTACATTAATGTTTACAAATTTTAATCTAATTGATACTTTTTCAATTGACGATATTTTTAATTCCGGAATAAAGCAATTTATAATCGGTCTTGACGGCATTGACCAAAATTCTTACACTCAATACAGAAAAAACGGCGATTTTGACAGAGTATTAAACTCAATAAAAAAAATACAGGAATACAAAAAAAACAATAATTTACAGTTTCCGGTTCTTTCAATAATGTTTATCGTATTCAAACATAACGAACATCTTATTGAAAAAGCTAAGACTTTATTTGAGGCTCTTGACGTGCGTATTGATTTTAAACGCACCGACCTTTATGACGGATGCGAACAGTGGCTGCCTGAAAAATTTACAAAAAACATTATTATAGAGGAAAAAAATACCGAGCAGACTTCAAGTTTTTGCATACTCCCGTGGCGAAAAGCCACAATTGACGTTGACGGCAATGTTTTCCCCTGCTGCGCCGATGAAGCTCTTGAATTTCAATTCGGCAACATATTTGAAACGAGTTTTGATAAAATATGGAACGGAACCGAATTGAACAACTTAAGGTTTTTTTTAAAAAATAAAATAAATGACGTTAAAGTACCGTGCATAAATTGTCCGGTATATAAAAACAACGGGTATACCGATGTCGCAAATATATAATTTTAAAATCAATTACGAACAGGTTTTGGCGAGAATGGGCGCAAATAAATTTAAAACGCGCATTGATGAAAAAACCGAATCGGCAATTAAAGAAACTCTGGATAACGCGCAGAAACTGCTTCAGCCCAGATACGCCATGGCTTACGCGGATAAAGTAATATCAGACGGTAAAATAAACGCTGACGGTTTGATAATAGAAAGCTCCGATATTATGAAACTTCTCAATAATTCGCAAAAACTATGCGGATTTGTCGCTACGATAGGAAACGCTCTGGACCAGAAAATAGAACTGCTGCAAAAAAACGATAAAACAACAGCTTTCATTTATGACGCGGCAGGCTCGGTTGCAATAGAACAGCTGGTAACTGCAGTTAACGATGAAATTAAAAATTCAAATCCTAATTTTATTTTAACAAGAAGATTTTCGGTAGGCTACGGCGATTGGAAAATAGAAAACCAAAAAGTTTTTTTACGTTGGCTGGGAGCAGAAAAAATAGGAATCACCCTTTCGAAAACCTTCCAAATGAGCCCGAGAAAATCAGTCTCGGCGATAGTCGGACTGATTCCTTTAAAATAAAAACGGCGTTTTAAAATTTAAAAACGCCGTTTTATTTTTTATTTAATAAAATTATTTCTTTTTCTGTTCGTACTGAAGAGTCTTGGTGGTTATATCCGTAACGCCGGCTGGTCCGAAAAACTGAATCGGGCCGGGAAACATATAACAGTCATTAAGCGCCCATTTGTCTCTCTGCTTTGCAAATTCTTTGAAAGGTCTGTCTTCAAGTTTTACAAGAGCTTTCTGGATTACCGGTTTTTCTTTTCCTTTTCTTCTTTCTATATTCATCATCATAGTTAAAGGCACTCCTCCGCATTTCCAGTCCTGAGATTTTGCCGTAAGATTTTTAACCGACGAAAGATATCCGGACAAACCGTTCAATACCAAAGCCGCCGCGTTATAACCGAGAGCAAACGTATAATTTGCGTCAAAATTGGAAGGCATTCCGCATCTTCCTTCATATCCGAAGAAATGGCTTATGCTTGAAAACTTTCCGTTAAATTTGCCGGCTTTTTTAAGTTCTTTTAATTTTTCGCTTACCATTTCAATAAGAAGTTTTTCAGTTTCAATAAGCGAAACCTGTACGTTTCCGTGAGGATCTCTGTCAAGCATCAGCTGGCAAGCGATATCCAAAGGAAGCGATTCCATCAGTTTTGAAAGTTTTGAAGGAAGTTTTGACAGAACAAAATCTCTTTTTTCTTCTATTTCTTTAAGAGTAAGAATATGGTCTTCATGTTCAGCCAATGTGTCGTTAAGAGCAGATATCAATTCCTTCATTTCCGGAATAAATTCTATAAGTCCTTCCGGTATGAGAATGATGCCGAAATTCTTTTTCATTTCGGATCTTTTTACGATTACTTCTGTTATCTGATTTATAATATCAGAAAGTGTCATTTTTTTTGCAAGAACTTCTTCGCCTATCAAAACCATATTCGGCTGAGTTTTAAATCCGACTTCAAGCGTAATGTGAGAAGCGCTTCTGCCCATAAGCCTTATGAAATGCCAGTATTTTCTGGCGGAATTTACGTCTCTGCAGATATTTCCGACAAGTTCCGCATATATTTTAGTCGCAGTATCAAAACCGAAAGAAGCTTCAATATGTTCGTTTTTTAAATCGCCGTCAATAGTTTTAGGAACGCCTATGACGTTTACCGGAACGTTTTCTTTTTTAAGATATTCCGCAAGAAGCCCCGCGTTTGTATTTGAATCGTCTCCTCCGATAAAAACAAGAGCGTCCATTTTGTTTTTCAGCAAAGTCGCTTTCGCCTGCGCAAACTGCTCCGGAGTTTCAATTTTTGTTCTTCCTGACTGAATCATGTCAAATCCGCCGGTATTTTTATAATCATTTATCACCTTGTCGTTAATTTCCATAGTTTTATTATCAAGTATCCCCGAAGGTCCGCCTAAAAAACCGAACAATTTATTTTTCCTGTTAGCGCTTTTAAGCCCTTCAAACAGACCGTATATTACGTTATGTCCGCCGGGAGCCTGCCCTCCTGAAAGAACTACTCCGATATTTACCGTTTTTTTGGACACCGCATTGTTGCTGCCGGACTGAAAACTTACTACGGGCATACCGTAGGTATGGGAAAAAATACTTTTTACCGTATCATAATCCGCTATTGATTTTGTCGCTTTGCCAAAAACAGGTTTTACCGAAGCAACGCCCTTTTTCAAAACATTAGGCAACACCGGTTTAAATTTTAGCCTCTCTGCGTGCAACTCTGAAACTTGACACTTGTCTGCCATAACAGCCTCCGTATATAAATTAATTTATATTATAGATATGCAATTTCGGTATTATACAAAATTTGAAATTATTGTGAAAATTGCGGGAATTTATCTTTCCTGCCTAATAACGTTATTTTTATATTTACATCTTGCGTCTGAGCAAGATAAAGTTCATCAATTACATAATATTTTTGCTCTATTTTAAAAATTTCATCCGCAGTCAGTCCGATTTCTTTCAATTTTTTGCTAAATCGGCCGTCTTTTATATTAATATCTCCGACAAATATCCATATTGTATTATCGTC
>Ga0302245_1000330_pt1 | contig 42147 bp, 37 predicted proteins | sample AAG_UR_Thr_MG_FD_193512 | JGI IMG/M metagenome (GOLD analysis project Ga0302245, IMG submission 193512) | Enriched activated sludge microbial communities from anaerobic digester in WTTP, New Holstein, Wisconsin, United States - AAG_UR_Thr | ecosystem: Engineered > Bioreactor > Anaerobic >... | reverse complement strand
CATATCTCCAGGCAGGAGATCTCCCTCTTCCTGACCATATCGGCTACCCGGCCTATGGTAAGATTCAGTATGTCCATTTTCTTTCTCAGGGCTGCAAGGTCATGATCTGCTTCATCTCAACGGGATGCTTTGCGATAAATATGAGCTCGTCATCAGTAAGGGGCCTCTGGTTTACAACGTTTGCATACCTTGCAAGGCTTAATACCTCCCGGGCTTCATCATCGTCCTTAAACTTTACTTCAAGTTTCCCGTAAACGTTCCTCAATCCTTTGATACCGCTGTATTCGCCCATAAGGATCATCCTTCCAGTCTCGATGATCTCTGGTTCGCCCCTGCCGAGTTCCTCGTAATCGTAAAGCTCGTAATTTTTCCTGTCCTTGAGAGCTCCGTCGACATGTATGCCCGAGGAATGCGCAAAAGCGTTCCTGCCGACTCCCACCTGGTTTATTGGAAGAGGCACGCCGAATGCGTAAGACGCGTAGTGGGAAATCCTCCAGGCCATCTTCATGTTTGTATTCTCATCCAGGTCGTATTTTCCTGTAAAACCGTCAGAATACCTTATGGCAAGGATTGTGGACACAAGGTCGGCATTCCCCGCCCTTTCTCCCATCCCGTTGACGGTGGTGTTGATGTAAGCGTCCACACCTGCATCCAATGCCGCCTTTGCTCCCGCCAAAGAGCAGGCAACGGCCATTCCCAGATCGTTGTGACAATGGAGCTCTATGGGAATCTGTATATTCTTCGCCATGTCGCATACCCGGTCGTAAATGGAAAACGGGGAATCGTACCCGAGGGTGTCGCAGTATCTCACCCTGCTGGCCCCTTCTTCCTTGGCGGCAAGACCGAATTCAATCAGCCTGTTCAGTTTTGCCCTTGAAGCGTCCTCGGCATTTATTCCCACGGTCTTTATGCCCATGGATTTTGCCTTCCTGATGGCCTTCCTCATGGATTTCAGTACGTCGTTAAACTTCATCTTGCCCTGGAATTTGCCCACTATCATCTGTTCGGATATGGATATGGAGAGGTTCACGTGCTCCAGGCCGGACACATTCCTGAAGGCAGCCTCTACATCTTCCGGGATTGCCCTCATCCACCCGGATATGCGGATCGGGGTGAGAACCTTCTGTTTGGCCAGGCTTATATTTGCATTCATGTAATTTATCTCGTGTCCCGTGACAGGAAACCCAGCCTCGCTCTGGAATATTCCCATCTGGTTGAGATAATAATTGATCATTGTCTTCTGGAGCTTTGAAAGCCCCAGGTGGGCAGTCTGGACGCCGTCTCTGTTGGTTACGTCTATAATCCTGATCTTATTCTTCACGGTTGCCTCCTGCAGAAAAGCCTTGCATAGCAGGGAATAGAGGGAAGGGCGGGAAAAAATCTCAATTGGATTTTGCCCGGGATTTACCGGCCAAGGTCGAGAGGCTCGGGATTCTGGGCCTGGTGCGGGTGTTCCTTCCCCTTGTATACGTTCAGTTTCTTGATCATCTGCCTGCCGAGCTTTGTCTTGGGCAGCATACCCTTGACCGCATGGGTTATGATGAACTCGGGCTTCCTGTTCTTCATTGAAAGGAAAGACTCCTCTTTCAACCCGCCGAGATAACCGGTATGCTTGTAATAAGTCTTGTCTGTCAGCTTTCTGCCCGTCACTTTGATCTTTTCGGCATTGATGATGATGACGAAATCGCCGGTATCCACGTTTGGAGTCCAGACCGGCTTGTTCTTTCCCATCAGCAGCATGGCCGTATCGCTTGCCAGCCTGCCAAGAACCTTGTCAGTTGCATCAACAACAAACCATTTCTTATCTATATCCTTCTTCTTTGCAACATCTGTTCTCTTCATTTCTTTTGCCTCCATGATATCAACCCGTATTGGGATTAAATATTTATTATATCATCTTTTCCTTCCGGAATCAACCCGCCGGCCCGCAAAAAAAGGAACCCCAAGACACCATGCACCACCGGCCGGACCCGGCGCCCGTATCTTCTCAAAAGAATACGGAAGCGCTCCGGAGAAAGTAGCCGAGGTACACTGATATCTCGGGCCTTGTAAAATCGTCCACGAAAGGCTGCCCCTGCTTATTCATTTCGGTTCCGCATACAACCGGCATATCCATGTCAATGGAAGCTTTCATGAACCTGTCCAGCTTTTCCGCCTTCTCTCTTCTTTCCGCCGGATCGGGAAAATTGTAATTCCTCTCGGGTATAATGGCAATTGCCCTTATGCCCTTGCCTTTCATGAAAGAGACAAAGCCTTCCGGGTCTTTCTCGCCCTCGCTGGTTCCGTCGAGCCAGGTCCCGGTGGGAACGCCTCCTGCTTTTTCGATCATCTCCACGACATCTTCAAGCCGTGGAAAATTCTCCATGTCGGGAGCGATGTAACCAGGGCCGCCTGATTTTATCAGGAACTTGCGGAGCATCTCCATGAAAATGGCCGGGCCGCCCTCCATTTTTTCCCTTACGACAGGTTCCGGCAGTGATAATGCTTTTGACCAGAATCCTGCCGTGCTTCCTCCTTTCAGCATCTTCGACCTGGCATAATATGATTCTATTATATGCCTTTCGGTGGGATTGCCGGAAGGGGTAAGAGTCAGCACATCCTTTTCGTAATCCACGCAAACATCTCCAAGAAAATTGTTAAGCCTTTCAATTACCTTCCTGTTTCTGTCCTGGGCAATCTTATTGAGCCATTCGAAGAAATCACCTTCACGGGTTCCGCTCCGGGGAGCCTTTCTGAATCCCTTGCCGCAAAGGTAGTAAATCCCGGGCTCGCTGGGAGAGTTTATGACTTTCTCTCTCAAATCGTCCACAAGAACCCTCGATTCGAAGCCACCGGTCACGGCAATACCCAGGGAATCTCCGGCTACCAGCGTCTCATCGAGCCCTGCAAGGGTGTCGAAATCGACAGTGCCGGTATATTTCAATCCTTTCTGCCAACCCTCAAATACCACCCGCGAGGGAGACCAGTTCATGAAGTTGAAAGAGTGGAATGTGTGAATGTGGAGGTTGATCCAGGGATATTTATTTTCCGTCCTGGCTATTATGCCCTTTTTGACCATGGAAGAAAGCCTGCACAGGCTCTTTTTTCTGACCAGGGGATCGAAAGAAGAAAGGCTTTCCAGGAGTTTTTCTTTTTCATCCATTATCTTTTATCTTTCCTTAATAAAAGGGCTTTGGGAATAAAAAAAATGTCCCTGGTAACACCTACTCTCCCATCAGCTTGCGCGGATAGTACCATCGGCGCTGGAAGGCTTAACGGCCGTGTTCGGGATGGGAACGGGTGTTGCCCTTCCGCTGTGGTCACCAGGGACAGACAAATTATACCCTTATCATAAGGGTCTGTCAATAGATCATATTTTAAAATTTAGCCGTATGCTTTTTTCAAACGCGGGAACCTTGAGAAAACCCTCTTCCACTCTGCCGCCTTCTTCAGTAAGCAGGCAAAGGTACTGTTCCATCAAGCTTCTTCCCTTCAAGCTGACAGAAAGATCCCTGTTGCAGGAAGCGTGTTCTATGACGCTTAGGGTCCTGTTCCTGGCATACCTGCTTATATGGTCGTAACTCTTCATCTCATGGGGTATGCCCGAGAGAGAAGCTCCTATCCCCCTGACAATCCCTGACCATTCATCCGGGGTCAACTGCGCAATCCTCTGTTCGTGGGCCATGAAACAGCCGAAAAAACCTGTTTCGAGTCCCCTCTTGACCTGGAATACAGCCCTTTTGACAGCCTTTTCCACGTTATTGAAAGGACTTTCCCCGTGGAGACCCGTGCAACCGTACAGGAAATCGGAAGAAGGAATGTTGACATCCTTTCTCGGAGGAATGGAAAGAACGTTAAAGAAGCCGGTATCGTCCGGAACAGGACCGAGAGAAAAACCTGCCTTCCCGTACGGAGGGCTGTTCCATAAATGTGCGGCAGGATCAGACCAGGCCTTGCCCAGCCGTATGGGTGTCATAAGGTACTTCTGTCCCCTCTGCCTGATAAATGGCAGGGAATTGAAACCGATCTCCTGGTAATGGGCGTTGATTGTCTCAGCAAAGCTTATACCCCACCGGGCAAAACTTGAATCAATCCTTTCGAAATTCTTCTCAAGTTCCATGGAAGAGAACTCCTGCCCGTTGTGCTTCAGGTATATGGGGCACTTGTCTTCATCTTCCATGTATCTGAAATCGACAAATGCGTGGGGGGAGAACTCGGCCATTCCATCAGCCTCTTTCTCCCTGAACCTCTTGCCGTCAATATCTTTTATGTCTTCGGTGAAGATGCCCAGGTTGGGGATAAAGCCGAAATTGTTCAGCTCGTTGAGCCAGTAAAGGCCGGCAAGCGTCTCCTTGTGCCTGATTGCCCTGCTGCCGGTGAAAGAGACATCGTCGAATTTAGCGGTCACGAAAGGAGGCATCGGCTTCATTACGAAAGGCTTCCTGGATGCCCAGGCAATACCGTTCCGGAAGACCCTGTCAAGCCCTTCCCCAAAACCGAGATAACGGTTCTGCCAGAGGGATGGAGAAATAAGGAAAAGGATTATCCTGCCCCGACCGAGCCGCCCGTACAAAGCCCGGGGAGTCCCGTCCTGCCCGGAAAGGAGAACCGACCACCCTTCGAAACGGGAAAGACCGCAACCTGCAAGAGGTTCTCTCAACCCGATCTCATCTTCACAGAGAACGGCAATGGGATTCTCCGGGTTCAGCCTTAAAACCTCTGTAACGGTCTGCCCGCGCAGAGTAATACCTGCGCCTTTCAAGAAAGATGGGGGATAATTCTCCAGCCGTCCGTCGAGCACCAGAAGCCCCATGCCCCTGGAAACAGCCCCAAGAACCACTTCCGCTTCTTCCCTTCCAAGACGGCCGCCAGTCCCTTCCTGTGCGAGTACCAAAAGATGCACGCCTTCAAGTTCAACCGCAGTCAGGCTGGAAGCGGCAAGGTCAAGGGTATCTCCGTATACCCCGAAATGGTCCAGCGCAGATAAAACGGTTTTCGCAACCCCTTCATATCCCGCCTGATCTGAAGAATCGACTACAGTACGAGTTTTCATCAGATGTTCCCTTCACGGATCAGTCCAGGCCGTCAAGGTATTTTTCCGCAGAAGTTGCGGCAACGGCTCCGTCTCCGCATGCAGTCACAACCTGGTAAAGGGACTTCCTTATAACGTCTCCGCAGGCAAATACGCCCTTTTCAGAAGTCTCCATCCTGTAGTCGGTGATCAGGTATCCGCCGGGATTCCTTTCAAGCTGGCCTTCGAGAAAATCAACGTTGGGACGCTGTCCTACGGATATAAAGATACCGTCAAGCTCGAGATCTTCTGTCTTATCCGTGTCGAGTCTCCTGATGACAGCCCTCCTCAAACGGTCGTCTCCTTCAATCCTTTCAACGACAGCGGACATTACGGGTTTTATGGACGGGTATTTCAGGATCTCTTCCTGGAAATGCTTCGATGCCCTGAACTGACTGCGCCTGTGTATGAGGTAACAGGTATCCGCATACCTTGTCAGATATATGGCTTCTTCGAGGGCGGAATTGCCTCCGCCGACAACGGCTATCCGTTTCTTTTTGAAAAAAGCCCCGTCACATATGGCGCAGTAAGACACGCCTTTTCCCCTGAAATCTTCCTCTCCCTCGACCCCGAGCTTCTGCCTCGAAGAACCGCTGGCAACAATAACAGCCGCGGCGGATATCTCTTTACCATCTGATATTCTGACTTTCTTTGCCCGTCCGGAAAGAGAAACTCCCGTTACTTCTCCCTCCAACAGCTTTCCTCCCCATGCGAGGTACTGCTCCTTCATCTTTTCCGAAAGCTCCGCCCCGGAAACGGCCTTTGCAAAACCGGGATAATTCTCTATGCTTTCGGTTATAAGCATATTTCCCCCAGGAGAAAGCTTCTCTATGACAGTCGTCTCCACGCGGGCCCTGGCGGCGTACATCCCCGCAGTAAGCCCCGCCGGCCCGGCACCTATTATTAACAGTTTTCTGTCCAATTTCACACTCCCCCCGTAACAAAAAGGGGGAGTCATGCTCCCCCTTTCCGCAATTCGTAATCCAGGCCGTTTACTCTATGTTGACCTTCATCTCCTTCTTCTTCTCTTCAGCCGCTTTCGGCAGGACTATCTCCAGGACTCCTTCGTTGTATGAAGCCTTTACCTTCGCCCTGTCTATGGCGCAGGGAAGCGGAAGCGTTCTCAGGAAAGCTCCTTCCCTTATCTCCTTCCTGTAGAAATTCTCCCTTTTCACCTCTTTTACATCCCTCTTCTTGCCCGAAAGGGTTACGGCCTCATCGGTGATTGAAATATCTATCTCGTCTTTCCTGAGACCTGGAATCTCGGCCCTCATGACTATGTTGTCATTCTCCTCATAGACATCCACGAGGGGAGCCTTCGTCTGGCCTTCCCAAAGATCCATCTCCGGTTTGAAGAGCCTCTCAACTATCCTGTCAAAATCATCCCTTACGTCAACCAGCTCTCTGAACGGTCTCCATCTTGTCATCTTGTCCATATCGCTCACCTCCGTTTTTCCTTCTTCTTATTATATTTTGATGCCTCCGGAGGGGCGAAAGTTTCACTTTTTATCCTTCTTTCGTACCTTATGTGTATCTCGCAGTATACCCTGTTGATCACGGCGTCAGGAACCTTTTCCGTTTCGCTCATGCGCCTGGTAAAAGAAATTGTCTCCTTCATGGTTTTCAGCAGGGCGGAACATCTTTCGCATAAATTAATATGCTCACGCATGATGCCGCGAAGCTCCAGATCGAGCCCGTCGTCCAGGTATTCAGATATGAGCCTGCATATGTCTTCACATTTCATTTTATCTGCCTTGTCATCCGCCTCCAACCTGCGCCTTATGGCCCTGCTTGAAATAATCTGCAAGCCTTTCCCTGAGAAAGAGCCTGCTCCTGTGAGACCTCGTCTTGACTGCCGGCTCCGAGAGGGAAAGCATGTCCGCAACCTCGGATACGGGGAATCCTTCCATGTCATGAAGCACGAAAACAGACCTGTATTTAGACGGAAGCGAGTCGATAGCCCTGTTCAGGAGATCCTTCAGTTCCTGGTTTTTGAAATGGTACGCGGGGTTGTGCGTCCAGTCGGGCATTTCCTTAACCATCGAATTGTCGTAGGCTTCCTTGATCTCATCAGTGGAAACCTTCTGATTTTTCTCCCTGCGCATCTTCATAAGCGCAAGGTTTGTCGCTATCCTGTAGAGCCACGTGGAAAAAGCCGAATTTCCCCGGAAGGAATCGATATGCTCGTAAGCTTTGATGTAGGTCTCCTGCATAAGGTCTGACGCATCTTCCTTGTTACGCAGGAGCTTAAACCCGAGGTTATATATCCTGCCGCCGGTCATCCTTATGAGTTCCTCAAAAGCCCCTATATCTCCCTTCCTGGCCTTTTCAACAAGCTGAGTCTCTTGCCTGCTCTCCATTAAACTCCCTCAATAACCACGATCTTATTTCTGCTTTTCAGGCCGCTCTTTATATATATAAGAGACCTGGGCCTGCCGTAATGCTCCGAAAGAAGCTCTATGAGCCTCTTGTTGGCCCTGCCTTCCACCGGCGGCACATCCAGCCAGACATGAAGGACGCCTTCCTTCTCCTGGACCCTTGCGGTCTTCGAGTTTGTCTTTACCTTTACGGAAATCTTCATTATCAAATATATATTACCATGCCTTGTGCAAAACCGAAACATATGACCATGAAACAGCAAAGAAAGTCTCCCGGGAAGCCATTCCACAAAGGAACGGAGAGAAGTCCCGCTCCACACTTGCAAAAAAAAGCCGATGATGTTACATTAAACCTGCAGTCATTCGACCGAAGACCGGATTGGAAAAGCAATAGAACGACGAGAACTTTCATGGGAACAAATAAACGGACTCCGCCCGGACAGACCTGCCCCGGAAACGATCGCCGGCCGGCAGGGCAAGCGGAGTAAAGGAGCAAAGATGGCAGGAAGGGAATTGTTTGGCAAGGAAGAAATGGAAGCTGTTACGGCTGTATTGAAAAGGGGGGTTCTTTTCAGGTACGGGTTCCCCGCTGAAAGGTCTGAAATCTTTGAGGTGAAAAACTTTGAAAAGGCCTTTGAATCTTACGCCGGCGCGAAACACGCACTCGGAGTGACTTCCGGAAGCGCCGCTCTGAAGGTGGCCCTGGAGGCCTTGAACCTTCCTGTCGGAGGGGAAATCCTTACCCCCTGTTTCACTTTCGTGGCAACGATTGAGGCCATAGAAGAGGCAGGATTCAAACCGGTCCTCTGCGAAATTGACGAAACCTTCAATATCTCCCCGGAAGATATAAGGAGGAAAACCAACAGCAAGACCGTTGCCATAATGCCGGTCCACATGATGGGAGCGGCTGCGTCCATAGAAGAGATAATGGATTTTGCCAGGGAAAAAAAGCTGAGAGTGGTGGAAGATACCTGCCAGAGCACCGGCGCATCCCTGAAGGGAAAAAAACTGGGAACTTTCGGTGACATGGGATGCTACAGCTTCGACTACGTAAAGGTCATGACCACCGGAGAAGGGGGCATCGTGGTGACCGACTGCCCCGAGCTCTTCAGGCAGGCCGACTGTTACCACGACCACGGACACCCCCACCTTCCGGCAACCGGCAGGGGAGACGAAAAAAGGGCAAGGAAAGGATTTAACTTCAGGATGAACGAGATACAGGGCGCCCTGGGAATTGTGCAGTTGAAAAAGCTTGACTACATCGTAAGCAGGCAGAGAGAGAATAAGAAAGCCATAAAGGACATGATAAGCAAAACGGGGGGGATAGAGTTCAGGCGCCTCCTTGACAGCGAAGGAGACATATCTACCTTTCTGACCCTTCTCCTTCCCGACAGTGAAAGGGCTGCAAAGTTCAGGGACAGGATGAAACATTACGGGACCGTTCCGGCAACTCTCAACTACTGGCATTTCATCGCCAACATAGAGATAGCCGGGGGCGCCTTCCCGAAAAGCGAAGAGATCCTTTCCAGGAGCGTCTCCCTTGAAATAAGGACCAACATGGGAGAACCTGAGATCTCGAGAATTGCAGATTCGATTCAAAAGAGCTCAAAAGACGTACTGTAAGTCCTTCTGAAAGAGACCTTTGGACGGGAGAGTCACCTTGAAATACGACATTTCCGAGATATTCTATTCTTTCCAGGGGGAGGGATTCCTGCAGGGACTTCCCATGATTTTCGTGAGGCTTGCCGGATGCAACCTCAGGTGCCCCTTCTGCGACACGGTCCACGCCTTCGAAAAAGGGAGCCGGTTGGGAGTGAGATCCATACTGGACAGGCTCATCCCCTTCGGATGCAAAAGGGTATGCATAACGGGCGGAGAACCCTTCATACAGGACCTGGGACCGCTGGTAAAGGCATTGAAGGAGAAGAGATTCTGGGTGACGGCAGAGACAAACGGCACCGCATGGCAGGAAGTTCCTCTCGACTGGCTTACGGTAAGCCCGAAAGCGGAAGCCAGGAAGCTGCTGCCCAAAGGGTATGACCGCAGGTTCCTCGACGCCGCCTCCGAGTTCAAGTACGTGATATCTTCAAATGATGACTTCAGCTTCATAGACAAGCGCATAAAACAACCCGTGATACTTCAGCCGGTAGACAACGACCTTGGGAAGGCGCGGGAAATATGGGAATACCTGAAGAAAAATCCGGGCCGCAACTGGTACCTGAGACTTCAGAACCACAAGATAACCGGATCAAGATGAAAAGAGCCGTTTGCCTCGTATCAGGCGGTATGGACAGCTTCGTAACGGCAGCCATGGCAAGAGAGAAGGGATACTCTATAATCGCCATGACCGTCAGCTACGGACAGAAAAACAGAAGGGAAATCCTTTCCGCAAAGCGGATATGCGGTTTCCTGGAGGCTGAAAAGCATAAGGTCGTGGAGATAGACCTCTCCTGGGCGGATTCCGCGCTTACCAGGGAAGATATACCCCTTCCCGCCGGAGGAGACCGGAAAGGAATCCCCGAGACATACGTGCCGGCAAGGAATACAATCTTCATCAGCCTTGCCCTTGCCCTTGCGGAAACGGAAAAAGCCGGGGCGATTTACATAGGTGTCAACTCGGTAGATTTCTCAGGGTACCCGGACTGCCGCCCGGAATACATAAAGAGATTCCAGGCCCTTATAGACGTTGCCACCAGAAAGACTTCGGAAGGCGGCAGGATAATGCTTGAAACACCCCTGCTTTACATGTCAAAATCCAGGATAATCCTCGAAGGGATCCGGATGGGCCTCGACCTCGGGCTGACATGGTCCTGTTACGCGGGCGGGGATAATCCCTGCGGATCATGCCCGAGTTGCGAACTCAGGAAGAAAGGATTCACAGAGGCAGGCCTTCAGGATCCTCTTCTTGCCGGCATTAAACCTGCCCAACATGTTGCAGGAAGTTCCGGCCGGAACGGGCAGAAGCATAACACACGGAGATAATTCATGAAAAGGATTCTCATAACAGAACCATTCGCCCAGGAAGCCGTTGAACTTTTGCAGAAGGAAGGATTTGAAGTGGTGGTCAGGATAGACCCGCCGGAAGAAGAGCTTGCAGAAATCATCAGTGACTTTGACGGGCTCATCGTGAGGAGCAAGACAAGGGTCAACAGCAGGATAATAACGGCCGGCAAAAGGCTGAGGATCATCGGCAGGGCGGGCGTGGGAATGGACAATGTAGACGTTGAAACGGCCACAAGGCAGGGTATCATAGCCATGAATGCCCCCGACGCCAACACCATATCGACTGCTGAGCTGACGATGCTCTTCATCATAGCCCTGTCCCGGAACTTCTACCAGGCAGTATCTTCGACAAAGAACGGAAAGTGGGAGAAAAGCAAGCTCAGGGGAAGCGAGTTATACAAGAAAACTCTCGGCATCATAGGCCTCGGCAGGATAGGAAGCGAGGTCGCAAAACGGGCAATATCCTTCGGCATGGAGGTTATAGCCTACGACCCTTTCGTCTCTCCTGACAGGGAAAGGCAGTTGAACATAAGGCTCCTTGACCTTGACCAGATTCTCGGGAAATCCGACTACATAACCCTTCACCTTTCCCTGACCAAGGAAAGCTACCACATGATCGGAAAAGAGGCTTTCGGCAAGATGAAAGACGGGGTCAGGATAATCAACTGCGCCCGGGGCGGGCTCATAGACGAAGAGGCCCTTTACGAGGCTGTCTCGGACGGCAAGGTCGCAGGATGCGGACTGGACGTGTTCGAGAAAGAACCGCCAGGAAACACCCCCCTGCTTTCCCTCGACGGGGTAATAGCTTCTCCTCACCTCGGCGCCTCAACCGCAGAAGCACAGAAGAACGTCTCCCTCCAGATGGCAAGACAGTTCAAAAACGCGCTTCAGGACGGAATAATAGACAACTCTGTCAACTGCCCCCATGTCGATTCGGCCGTTCTTGCCCGTATAGGTCCTTACCTGGACATGTCGGAAAAGCTCGGGAGCTTCCTCTGCCAGGTCACCGGGGAGAACATAGAATCGGCTGAAATAACGTGCACGGTGGATATAGCGGAATACCATGCCAGGCTCTTTACCCTTTCTTTCCTGAAAGGCCTTTTGAGCTGCACGGTACCCGAGTACGTGAATTACGTCAATTCCCTGGTCGTTGCAAGGGAACGGGGGATCAGGGTAACGGAAAAAAAGAGCAGCCACCCGGACGATTTCCCCGGGATCATCAAGGCCGAAATAACCACGGCAGGTTCCAGTAGAAGCATATCGGGAACCATATTCGGAAAGGATGACCCTCGTATCGTAAGCATAGACGGTTACAGGGTTGACGTCTCCCCTAAAGGCTGCCTCCTCTTCTGCATCAACAGCGACAAGCCGGGAGCGGTAGCCCATATCTCCTCGGTTCTCACCGGGGCAGGGATAAATATCGCCGGCATGACAGTGGGAAGAAAAGAGGCCGGAGGAGAGGCGCTCACTGTTCTTAACATTGACAGTAGAACGTCGCAGGAAGTCCTGGCACGGATCAAGGAAAATCCGGTAATAAGGAAAGCGTATCTGGTAGAACTATGAAAAATGAAGCCTAAAAAGAAGCCGGCAACTGCCTGCCTGCGCCCATTTGTACATGAAAACGGATTCAGCGTAATGGAGATGACGGTCTTTCTTTTCATCCTCTCCCTTTTCCTTCTCTTTTCTCTCACATACTTCCACAAGTACCACAAATCGGTCCTCGTGGAGCTTACAGCCCGCAACATAGTGGAAGGAGTAACTCTTGCGAGAGAATATGCCCTTAACGAGCGGAAGAAATGCACCGTGTCATTCACGGAAAATTCCATGTCGGTCATAAAGGAAAACGGGGATATTGTGGGCAGGAAATACTCTTTCCCGGAAAGGATAGAGGTTAAAGAAAAGTCGGAAGGGTTCAACCCTGTCGTGATGCAGCCCGACGGAACATCCAGGATGGCGGGTTTCATAATCCTCAGGGATACCTCGGGCGGCAGGGAAACAAGGATTTCCCTGCACAACATAACGGGAAGGTGTTTCATTGAAAAGTAACGGCGGCCTGACCTTCGTAAGCCTTCTGATAGCGGTTTTTGTGCTTGCCGCAGGCATAACGGCCCTGCTGAAAGTCTATCCCGTGATAGGCAACCTTTCACAGAGGGCAAAAAGCAGCGTGTCGGTCTCCCTCATTGCGGACAGGCTCTTCTCTCTGATTGAAAACGTCTACGGACACGCCGGAGGGCCGCCCGTGCCGGCCGGGATATCGGGAAGAGACGAGGAATTCCCCGCGTTTTTTTACCGGGCCCTCATGAAAGAGGAAAAGGAAGACCTTTACTCGGTGGAAATAGAGATCTCATGGAAAAGGGAGGGGAATGAAGAGAAAGAGATTTTCCAGGGGAAGTTCCGGAGGAAATAGTGGAATTTCCCTTGTGGAATTGATCATCTCGATGATGATTTTCACCATTGTAATATTGTCTTCCATCCTGGTTTTCAGGGAATCCATCTTCCGGTTCGGGAAGGAAAGGGGGGAGAAGAAAGTCCTTTCCGAGACGGCGGCAGTATTCACTTACATCGAAAAGTACATAACCGCGGCAATGTGCAACGACAAGCAGGGCCCGGGAAGAATAAATTTCGCAGGAGAAAGCGATATGGTGAGATTCGTGTCCCCCTTCTACAAGGGAAAAGAATCCGACCTTGCCAGGTTCGCCTTTTACCACCGGGAAGACTGCATAAGGGCTTCCGTTACCAGGGTTGACGCCGATAACCCCGACTTCTCTTTCCCTGAAAACTTTTCCGGGTCACAGGTACTGGGAGAAAACGTAAGCCTTTTCCTTCTGGAATACCACGACGGAAAGGAATGGAAAACAGGGTGGAATACCGCAGAAATGGAATCCCCGTCACTTCCCGAAGCCGTGAGGATATCTCTAACAACCCATTCCGAGAAGATAGAAGGCAAAAAAATTGAAAAAAAATTCACCCGCATCATCAATATCGGCTGGTAAAAAGGGGGATGCTGTAATCCTCACGGTGATGATCCTCCTGGTCCTTTTCATTTTCACGGCATCTATGCTCTTCGTCTTCACGGCATGGCAGAAATCGGCCTTCAAGGCCTTCTCGGGCAAAAACGCCTACAGGCTCGCAAAGGGCGCCATAGAAGAAGCCATCTGGGAGATAGACCACGACGACCCCCGGGAAGACTCTTTTCTCGACCCGTGGAGAGCCAATTTCACCGGTAGCGACGCGGACCTCGACGAAGACGGCATCCCCGACTCCAGATGGTTCGAAACAAAAAACAGGCAGGGCGAGACGACGGGAAGGTATGCCCTGCTCGTGGAGGACGAAAGCGGCAAAATCAACATCAACCACGCGGGGGGATCCGGCAGTGAAGCATCATATTCGGTAAGCGACATAAGCATACTGCCCTGGCTTCTGGGAGAAACCGCCAGGGAAAATATAGTGGAATACCGGAAAACCAGGGAATATGAAGCCCCCTCGGAAATAAAGCTGGTAAAGAATATCGGCGAAAGCACTTACGAAAGGATAAGAAATTACATCACATGCTTCTCCTACGACCTGAACAGGGACAGGGATGGAAACGAAAGGCTCAACCTTAACACATCATCCTTCGGGGATCTCAGAAAATTGCTTCTGGAGGAAGAATTTGCCGATGATGTCGCAACCCAAACGGCCCTGAATATAATATCCTTCAGGGAAAGGGGAAACGTCCCGGCAACTTCAGGGGATATGACCGGAATCGACAAAACCCCGTACATCAACGAGGTTGACAGCGTCAGGCCCTGGCACGTGGAGACTCTCCAGTCAGGTGCCATTATATACAGGGAAGAAGGAGGCCAGTTCATAGAGCTTTTCAACCCTTACGAAAAACCTCTCGATATCGGGGGCTGGAAGATAAAAGGCGTTGTAACACTCTTTTCAGACTCATGGAAAGAGGTACTGGACGACTCTGGCCGGATACTGAGCGATGTTTCCCGGGGAGAGACCGGCATAGACCCGTCCATGGGAAAGAGAATCCTTGAAAACCTGGTGCCGACATCCATAGTTATCCCCAGGGGAGAGAAGATCCCTGCCAGGTCATTCTACACCATAGGAGACAGGATATCCCTCAAGATAGTGGTCTTACCCGGAGAACCCCTGACGGTAATCCCTCTCCTGGTTCCGATAAAAGATCCCGGTGGCTGCGACCTTTACAGGCCCATACTTGCAGTCAACCCGGGTTCAATAGCCTTTCTTTCAGGCATAATCCAACATATCCCTTTCCTGACAGGACTGGGACTTGATTTCAAATTGAGGGTACTGGACAGCCACGGAAATACCGTGGAAATAACCGAATACCCGCCGGACCCGCCCGATTCAACGGTCCAGAAGAACGACCCCCGGATGAACGGCATATCAAACTGGTTTCCCGGCACGGCCACCCCGAACGGAACCAACGGGACATTTTTTCCCCAGGCGGGAGGGGAGTTTGACGCCAGGGACTGGATGCCCAACTGGCCTTCCCACTTCAACGTCGGGAATTCGCCGTTCCTTTCAATAGCAGGGCTTTCCCTGATTCACAGGAAAGAGCAGTGGAAAACAATCGATTTCTGGAAGGGCGGCCGGGACAGGCGCCTCCTGGACCGGGTTACAACATTCCCTCAACCGGGCCTGCCAACCCATGGAAGGCTCAACATAAACACTTCCACGGAGACGGTTCTTGCCTGTCTGCCCATGGTGGACAACGTGACTGCCGGGGCAATAATGGCAGCCCGCCCTTACGGGGATATCTCGGAGGTGCTCGGAAGACATGGAACCGGAAACACCCCGGCCGAAGAATTGAACAGGACGATAACCCGTTACGGTTTCGACCTGAGTGACAACGATTCCGACGGATTCATAGATACCGACATGGAAAAGGAGGCCGTCTTCTCAAGGATAGCCAACCTTATAACCGTCAGGAGCAATGTTTTCAAAATAATGGCAATCGGACAAAAAGTGCGGGAGGTAAGGAAAAATGGTAAAATAGAAAAAGAGATCCTGGCGGAAAAAAAGGTTACAGTCTGGTACGACAGGAAGAAGAGGAAAATCATATACAGGAGAGAAGTGGAATAGGCCGTTCCTGCAGCCGGGCTCATAAAACAGAAAAATAGAGAAGGATGAAAAATGAAGATTAGACTGCTGAAAAAGTTGATCCCATTCGCCAAAAAGCGGAAAAAAATGCTTCTTGCCATGCTCGCAGCCGCCGCGGCGCTGGTCCTTATTTACTCGTTTCTTTTCCTCCGCAACAGGAACGTAGTGGCCGTCGTGGACGGATACAGGATCACCGCCCAGGATATCATGGTGGAACTCGAGCTTTCTCCCGAAATATACAGGGAATCGGTGGCGGACAATCCTGAATCGGTAATCAACGCCTACATAGACCAGGTCATCGTATACAGGAAGGCGAAAAGGTATGCGGCAAGACACAGCCGCAGCGTGAAAGCCCGCATGAAGAATTTCTACATGAAAACAGTTTCAAGGGAATTCGTGGAAAAGGAACTTTCCAAGAAGATAAAGATTGACGACGCTTACATATCCGAGTACTACAACACCAACATAGAGGACTTCATACTTCCCGAAAGGGTGAAGCTGTACGAGATAGTTCTGAGGGAAAGGGCGCAGGCGGAGGAAATCCTGAAGAGGCTCAGCTACGGGGAATCCTTCGAGGCGATAGCCCTTAAGGAATCCATTTCCGACAGCCGGGCATCAGGCGGAGACCTGGGTTGGATAGACATAAGGAAACTTGACGAGGAAATATCTTCAATGGTATCGGGCATAAACCCCGGCGACATACTGGCAAACATAATAAGGACGGATCTCGGGTACCACATAATAAAGCTCGGGGGAAAAACCGAGCGCAGGATACTTACCATCAGCGAGGCCACTCCGTCCATAGTGAATATCCTCATGTCAACAGAGAAGAAGAAAGAGGTTGACAAGCTCGTATCCCGGCAGAGAGAGAAGAGCAGGATAAAAATTTACAAGGAAAGGATACCCTTGATTAAAGAAGGACAAAAATGAAAAAAGTATTGTATATGCTGGCAGCCCTTGCGATCGCATCCTGTCCGGCCCGCTCCCAGGACAGGTCTGTGATAACCGTGGGCAACAGGATGATTTTCGAAAGCGAGATAAGGGGCAGGATGGAAACCGACAAAAGGCCCTATGAAGAAGTGGCAAAGGAACTGACCGTCGAAAAAATGCTGGCATATCAGGCCGACAGGGAAGGAATCACGGTTACCCGGGAAGAAGTCGAGGCCGAGGTAAAAAGAATAAACGGCACCTTTCCCGACGAGGCTTCGTTCATAAACAGCCTTGCCCGGCAGAACCTTTCACTGGCGGGATTAAAAGTGGCCATCGAAGACAGGATCAAGAGAAACAAGCTCATCCGGCAGAAGGTAATAGGAAGGATAGACATAAGCCAGTCGGAAATAATCGACGAGATGAAGCAGGTTCTTTCCAATCTTGGAAATTCTTACAACCTGAGGCTGAAGTGGTTCCAAAGCAAGGAGGAAGGCATATCTTTCACCGAAGGCTTCAACCCGGCGAAGGAAGGGGAGATGTCCGAATCCCAGTGGTTCCTGGACAGGCAACTGCTCCCGGAGGTCCTGGCCGAAATCAAGAACGTCAGGATCGGCACGCCAAGCAGCCCTTTCCCGGTAGGGGAAAGATACCTGGTAATACTTCTTAAGGATTCAAAGCAGGAAGAAAAACCAGGCACGCAAGAGCTTTTCAACATGGCGAGGAACAATATATACCAGAGAAAATTCAGCAAACAGTTTGACCTTTACCTAAAAGAGCTTCAGTCAACAATTCCCGTTTTTTACAGCGAATAATGCCAGACAAAATTATAGGGATATCCCTTGGAGACCCGGCAGGCATAGGTCCCGAGGTATTCCTGAAGGCTTTCAGGGAAATATCCGCAGAAGGCTTCATTCCCCTCGTTTCGGGAGATATCCCCGTTTTGGAAAGGAACTTCGAGTCATTGGGAATATCTTACAGGATTAACAAGGTCGTTAAAGCTGACGACATAAGAAAAGACCGGCTCAACGTATACAGCGCCGGTATCATTACCCGGAAGGATTTCCCTGCCGGAAAAGATTCAAAGATCTGCGGCATGGCATCTTTTGCATATGTCGAAAACGCGGTAAAGCTCTGGAAGGAGGGCATAACAGATGCCCTTGTTACGCTTCCCATCTCCAAGAAGGCCTGGCACCTTGCCGGCAAGAAATACGCAGGTCACACCGAATACCTTGCATCGGCTCTCGGATGCAAAAGCCATGCCATGATAATGGCCGCCGGAAGGATAAGGGCTCTTTTGGTTACGACCCATGTGCCGCTAAAGGAAGTTCCGGCCATCCTTACCAGCAAGCTGATCGTCGAGAAGGCAATAGTCGCATACAGGTTTCTGAAAGAGTCCGGTATCGTCAACCCTTCCATAGCCTTTGCCGCTCTCAATCCTCACGCCGGGGAAGACGGAATCCTCGGCACGGAGGAAAAAACCGTAATAAGTCCCGCCATCTCCACTCTTAAGCAAAGGGGCATAACATGCACGGGTCCTATGCCGGCCGATTCGGTATTCAGGGCCGCCCTGGACGGAAAGGCCGACATGGTGGCCGCTATGTACCACGACCAGGCTATGATCCCGCTCAAAACGTTCTACCCGGGCAAGCTGGTAAATTGCACCGCGGGACTGAAAATGGTAAGAACAAGCCCGGGGCACGGCACGGCATTCGACATCTCCTATTCCAACAGCGCAGATCCCTCGAGTTTCATTGAAGCTTTCAGGATGGCGGCATGCATCCTTGAGAAGAGGCCCCTGGCCTGACGGGCCGCCCTTTTCATTCCCGTAAACAGGCAAAGGCAATAAATGGAATTCTTAACCCTGAGCAAAATATTGAAGCTCCTCCATGAAGACGGCATCGAGGTGAAGAAACATCTCGGGCAGAACTTTCTCATAGACAGGAATTCAAGGGACAAGATCCTTTCTTACGCGGACATAGGCCTTGAAGACACCGTGGTGGAAATCGGTCCGGGCCTGGGTTCCCTGACTGAAAGACTCCTGGACGCGGCTAAAAGAGTCTATGCTTTCGAGATAGACCCGGCGCTGTGCATCTTCCTCAGGGAAAGGTTCGGACAGACGGAGAAATTTCACCTCGAAGAGAGGGACTTTCTCTCTCTCCCCGACAACTGGTGGACAACCATACCACCGGGGGTTGTCGTGGTGAGCAACACCCCGTATTACATCAGTTCCCAGATCGCTTTCCGGGTGATAAGGCAGCGCAGGAGGATCAGGGAAGCGCTCCTGACGGTACAGAAAGAGGTCGGGGAGAGAATCACGGCAGGTCCGGGGAAGAAAAACTACTCGGCAATCTCCGTCCTTTACAGTATTTACACGGAATCAAGAATATGTTATTCTTTAAGCAAGGATGTCTTCTTTCCAAAACCCGGGGTAAACTCAGTTGTTGTAAAAGTTTTGCCTCTTGAAAAGCCGAAATTTCACATTGAAGATGAAAACCTGTTCATCGACTTTTTGTCCCGCATTTTCATGTTGAGAAGAAAGAAGCTTTCAAACGTTGTAAACAAGCTTTTCGAGGTAAACAAGGGAGATTTTATCCGTGCCGCCGTAAAGGAAGGCATAGAAGAGGGCACGAGGGCCGAAGATCTTTCCCCGGGCCAGATATGCGTAATATATTCCATCGTCAGGAACCTTCGGGAATGAATATCGGCCGTACCGGGAGCGGAAAACAGGAAGGGGAAGAGGGATAAAAACTTACTGGCATTGAAACCTTAATAAAAACAATTTACGGCAGAACGAAAAATACCTGAGAGTCATATCAAAGGAGAAAAATCATGGCTATGTGGATTGGAGTCAACAGAAGGGCGAGAGTCTGTTACGGATTTGACGATATCTCACTTGTCCCGGGTGATGTAACCATCAATCCCGAAGAGGTCGACCTTTCAGCTTCGATAGGGAACCTCAAGCTTAAGATACCCATCTTAGCGGCAGCCATGGACGGGGTCGTAGACACGAAGTTTGCCATAGAGTTTGCCAAACAGGGAGGTCTTGCGGCGCTCAATCTCATGGGAATATACACCAGGTACAAGGACCCCTACGAGATACTCGACCAGATTATAAAGAGTCCTTACGAGAAATCGACGGCCCTCATACAGAGCATTTACAGGGAACCCATAAAGGAAAACCTCATAGGGGAAAGGATCTCTGAAATAAAGAAAGGGTGCGGCCTCTGTTCGGTAAGTTCCATACCCATGCATGCAGAAAGGTTCCTGGGCATCTGCAAGGAAGCCGGAGTCGATATATTCATCATCCAGTCAACGGTTACAACAGCAAAGCATTTATCCACAACATACAAGCCCCTTGACATACCTTCATTCTGCAAAAGCGCCGGCATTCCCGTTATCATAGGAAACTGCGTAACCTTCGACGTGGCCCTCGAGCTGATAGAAGCAGGCGCATCGGGAATCCTTGTCGGAATAGGGCCGGGCGCCGCCTGCACGTCCAGGCAGGTTCTCGGACTGGGGGTCCCGCAGGTGACAGCAACCGCTGACTGCGCGGCTGCCAGGGATCTCTATTACAAGAAAACGGGCAAGTACATTCCCATGATAACCGACGGCGGCATGGTAAGCAGCGGGGACATATGCAAGGCCTTCGCCGCCGGAGCCGACACGGTGATGATCGGTTCGGCTTTCGTAAAGGCCGTTGAATCCCCGGGCAAAGGCTTCCACTGGGGAATGGCGACCTCCGACGAGAACCTTCCGAGGGGAACGAGGATAAGCGTGGGAGTCTCATGCACCCTCAAGGAAATACTTTACGGGCCCGCGAAGGTTGACGACGGGTCGCAGAACCTGATAGGAGCCATGAAACTTTCCATGGGATCCCTCGGGGTGAGAAACATCAAGGAGATGCAGACTGTGGAAATTGCCGTCACCCCTTCCATAAAAACCGAGGGCAAGATATACCAATCCTTCCTGAAGGCAATGAGCCATAAAGAGAAGTAAGACGTAAAGGAGGAGAGAAGGAAATGAAAGATTTTGTACATCTTCATTTGCATACCGAGCACAGCCTCCTTGACGGGATGTGCAGGATCTCGGAAGTAACCGCGATGGCCCACAAGTACGGGATGAACGCCATTGCCATCACCGACCACGGAACGATGGGCGGAGTCCTTAAATTTTACAGCACGGCCCTCAAAAACGGAGTCAAGCCCATCATAGGATGCGAGATGTACATCTCGCCCGGAAGCCGCCTTGAAAGAAAGCCCAATGAAAAGAAGGAATACTTCTTCCATATCACCCTGCTGGCGAAAAACTTCAAAGGATACCAGAACCTCATGAAACTTTCCACGATATCCTATACCGAAGGTTTCTACCACAAGCAGAGGATCGACAAGGAGGTCCTGGCGCTCCACAGCGAAGGACTTATTGCCCTGGGAGGCTGCCTGAAGGGAGAGGTAAGCTCCCTGCTTCTTGAAGGGGAATTAGAAAAAGCCGAAAAAGCGGCCGGAGAATACCGGGAGATAATGGGCAGGGAAAACTTTTACCTTGAGGTTATGGACAACGGACTGGAAGACCAGTACAGGGCGAACCGCCTCATGATTGAGCTCGGCAAAAAAAACGGCATAGGGCTCGTGGCTACCAACGACTGCCATTACCTGAATAAGGAAGATGCCTTCGCGCACGAGGTACTGCTCTGCGTACAGACCCAGACCAACATGGATGACCCGGGCCGAATGAAGTTCCAGACCGACGAATTCTATTTCAAGACGGCCGAGGAGATGAAGGAGGCTTTCAGGGAGATCCCCGATTCGGTTAAAAACACCGTCGAGATAAGCGAAAAGTGCAACGTGCAGCTGCCCATAGGAGAATACCACCTGCCCAAATTCACCCCTCCGGGGGGACAGTCCCCCGAGGAGTGCCTTGAGAATCTTATCAGGGAAGGCATAGGCAAAAAATTCGGGATAGATTGCAGGATGCTGGACGGGGAAAGCACGGACCAGGTCATCAGAAGGGCCGCCTACGAGTTCAGCGTGATAAAAAAGATGGGTTTTGCAAGCTACTTCCTTATCATACACGATTTCGTTTCCCATGCAAAGAAAAACGGGATAATGGTCGGGCCGGGAAGAGGGTCTGCCGCGGGAAGCCTCGTTGCATACCTGCTGAACATAACCGAGATCAACCCCCTGGCCCACAACCTTATATTTGAAAGGTTCCTTAACCCCGACAGGGTAAGCCTGCCCGATATAGATGTTGACTTCTGCGACAGACGGCGTTCCGAGATAGTGGATTACATAAAGAATAAGTACGGCGAAAAGAACGTGGCACAGATCGGCACTTACGGCAGGATGGCGACAAGGGCCGTGCTGAAAGATGCGGGACGGGCTCTCGGCTTCAGTTACAACGAGGTCGACAAGATAGTCAAGCTCATTTCGCCGGAACCGGGCACATCCCTTGAAGATGAACTTCAGTCCAACCAGGAAATAAAGAAGCTCTTCGAGACCGACGAAAGCGTAAGAAAACTTTTCACCATATCCCTGAAGCTCGAAGGACTTGCAAGGCATTCATCGATACATGCCGCCGGCCTGGTTATAACCGAAAGCCCCGTGGACGAATACGCGCCTCTGTTCCGCGGCCCCAACGGTGAACTTGCCACCCAGTACGAAATGGAAGGAGTGGAGAAGATAGGGCTGCTGAAGATAGACATCCTCGGCCTGAAAACCCTTTCAGTAATCGAAGATACTCTCAGCCTCATAAAAGAAAGAAAGGGGCTGGTTCATAAAGATCCTCCGCTCGACGATCCCGCGACTTACAGCATGCTTGCGGAAGGAAATTCAACAGGGATATTCCAGCTTGAAAGCAAGGGCATGCAGGAACTTCTGAAGGACATCAACCCAAAGACCTTCGAGGATATAGTCGCAATACTGGCGCTCTACCGTCCCGGGCCGATGAAAAGCGGCATGGTGAAGGAGTATATAAAGAGGAAGAACGACCCGTCCCAGATCAGGTACGACCATCCCCTTCTCGAATCCATACTCAAATCCACTTACGGGGTCATCCTCTACCAGGAACAGGTTATGGAGATAGCCCACAAGATGGCCGGGTTCACCATGGGACAGGCAGACGAACTGAGAAAATCCATGGGGAAGAAGATCCTGGAAGCCATGGAGCAGAAGAGAGATCTTTTCATAGAAGGGGCCAAGAATAACGGAGTCAGCGACCAGGTAGCAAAAAAGATATTCGAGCAGATCGTGAAGTTTGCGGGGTACGGCTTCAACAAATCCCACAGCGCCGGATACGCCCTGGTATCATACCAGACGGCCTATCTCAAGGCAAACCACCCGCTGGAGTTCATGGCCTCCCTTTTGAACAGTGAAATCGGTAATTTCGACAAGATATCCGAATATATTTCCGAATGCGAAAGAATGGACATATGGATACTGCCGCCCGACCTGTGCGAAAGCGACGGGAGGTTCAGGATTTTCGGCAATGACATCATCTACGGGCTGGGCTGCGTAAAGAACGTCGGAACGGGAGCCGTGGCATCCATCATCGAGGCCAGGCAGAACGGCAGGTTCAAGTCCCTCTTCGATTTCTGCGAAAGGGTCAACCTGAGGACCACCAACAGGAAGGTGATAGAAAGCCTCATAAAGGCGGGGGCCTTCGATTTCCTCGAGATGCCCAGGTCCCAAAACTTCGCGATGATCGACGATGCCATGGATTACGGTTCCAAGATGCAGAAAAAGACAGAAGACGGCCAGATGGAAATATTCTCCTCGGAAAAAGGAATGATACTTCCGGAGACCGACAGGGAGGTGCTCATGTCACTGCCGGAGTGGACGGATACCCGGCTTCTGTCCTACGAAAAGGAGATGCTGGGCATATATCTCACCGGACATCCCCTCGAGAGGTACGTATCCATGATGAAGATATTCTCCACCATATCTTCCTCCGACCTGGAAAAGGTTAAAGAAGGCACGAACGTCTGCATCGGAGGCATCCTATTGGACATAAAACGGACCAATACCAAGAAGGGCGAGAGGATGGGATGGGGAGAGATAGAAGACCTTTCGGGAAAAGTCAGGGTTCTCTTCTACCCGAGAACGTACGAAGCGGCTTCTCCCATCATAAGGAAAAACGCCATTATCTTCGTAAAGGGAAAACTTGAAAAGAAGGACCGGCTGACAGTCATAGCGGACGAGGTTTCAAATCTCAACACAGCGGAAAAAAACAGGTTTCTTTCCAGCGTTGAGATAGATATAAAGCTTCCCATGGGAGATGAAAAGCTTAACCGGCTGAAGGACCTCTTCCTTAAGAACAAGGGCAACTGCCCGGTATACCTTAACCTGCTGATTGAAAAAGGAAAGAAAAAGGTTAAGGTAAAGGCCAACGGGTATACTGTCAATCCTGACATAGATTTCGTGGAAGACCTCCAGGCGATACTGGGAGAATCTTCCTTCCACATAGGCGTATGAATTGAAATGAAACCTTTTATCAGGACCCTCTGGTGGGAAAATGGCAGTTTATATATCATAGACCAGCAGAAACTGCCTTCGCGCGAGATCTCACTGAAACTTACTAGTGTAAGAGACGTGGTTAACGCCATTAAGGCCCTCAAGGTGAGGGGCGCTCCCGCCATAGGATGCGCAGCGGCTTTCGGAGTGGCAATCTCCGCCCTCAAATCCCGGACATCGGATCCCTGCAAGCTGAGGGATGCCGTCCTGAAAGACATTAAGATGATTGCGTCTTCCCGGCCCACGGCGTACAACCTTTTCTACTCGCTCGGCCGCATGTCGAACGCCCTCGAAGAAGCACTTCCCGGGGGAACGGAAAAGATAAGGGAGAAACTTCTTTCCGAAGCGCTGGACATATTCAGGGAAGACCTTGACTGCTGCCGCAGGATAGGCGTCAACGGGGCAAGCCTTATCAGGAACGGCATGAACATATTGACACACTGCAACGCAGGCGCCCTTGCAACATCCGGGTTCGGGACCGCCCTTGCTCCCCTCTTTGCCGCAAAAAAGAAAGGCTTAAGGTTCCACGTGTACGTGGACGAAACAAGGCCGGTATTGCAGGGAGCCAGGCTGACGGCATGGGAACTTGGAAAAGCGGGGATAGCCCATACCCTCATATGCGACAACATGTCCGGCAGCCTTATGAAACAGGGAAAGGTTGACATGGTCATTACGGGTGCCGACAGGATAGCGGCAAACGGGGATACCGCAAATAAGATCGGCACTTACCCGCTTGCGGTCCTTGCCCATTACCACGGGATACCTTTCTACGTTGCCGCGCCATATTCGACTTTCGATCCGGCCATCAAGTCCGGCAAAGATATCGTAATAGAGGAGAGAGACCCCGAAGAGGTCAGAAAATGCTCCGGTAAGATGGCTTCACCTGCCGGAACCAGGGTCTACAACCCGGCCTTTGACATAACCCCGGCAAAATTAATAAGGTCTTTTATAACGGAAAATGGTATAATAAAGAAAGCATGAAATGCCGGGCGGTTGGCTCAGGGGTTAGAGCGCTTGCTTCACACGCAAGAAGTCGCAGGTTCGATTCCTGCACCGCCCATTTACCCCAACTCTACTTTGTTAAGGTTCACGTTGAGGAGCTTTGATTTATCCTCCGTAAAAATAGACGATAGAAAATAGAAAATTGACAATAGAGAGTCATTGAAGCCAACCAGGACTTCAAGCAAAAAGGGGGTATATCATGCGAAAAATTATCCCTTCGGTTTTTCTTCCACTATGGATTTTTTTCTCGTCCTCTCTTCTCTTCTCACAGAACGCTTCAGAAATTCGCGGCCGCTGTGTTGACGAAACCGGCAAACCGCTGGAAGGCGCCGAGGTTTTCCTCTATTACAATTCTTTTCCCTCAGAAATGGGCACCGCTCCCCCGGAACTGGAATGCGGAGTTAAAGGCAAAACTCTGACCGACGCAAGGGGCGAATTTCAACTGCCGGCAGATTTGCTCACCTACCAGCCGTGTCTCGCCGGGCGGGACAAACGGACAGGTTATTGCCTCATTGCAAAACATACCGACCGCGCCATAGGAATCGTTCCGCTCAAACAAGGGAACGAGACCCTTCGTCAGACCCTTACTCTCGTCCGGGGACGTTCGTTAAAAGCTTCGGTCGCGGATGAAACAACCCGCGAAAAAATCCCGGGAGTCCGCGTCCGGTTCGTCACGGCAAGCGGCTTCAATTTCGCCCTGAACGACAACTCGCCTGCCGCATGCGGAATTACGGATAAAAACGGCGAATGCATCTTAACCAACCTGCCTGTCACTGAATGTTTTTTTATTGCGGATACGGAAGGATACGTCCCTGTATGGAAGGAGATAATGAAAGGAACAGAAGGAACAAGCACCGAGCTCGTTATGAGCAGAGGTATTGCCATTTCGGGCAAAGCTTCTTTTCCCGACGGAAAACCGGCCGCGGGACTGCTGGTCAGGTTCAGCAAGGAAGGATATTGGTCGGGCATGGCAAGCTACGCTGTGACAGACAGCAGCGGGATATGGAAAAAGGTATGCCTCCCGGTAAGTTTCAGAGACCATTTCGCCCCGTCAAACCAAAATGACGACCGGAACCAGCCCGTAACGGTCAACGCCGACCAGTTCCTCGAAGAACCTCCTTTTGTCTCGTCGTCTCCCGTACTGCTTGACACAAGGGAAAAGAGGGAATTTAATGTGGAGCTTAAGGTTGAACGGGTCTCGTCAGAAAAACTCTTCGTGAAATTTATCGCCTCCGACCTGACCCCTCTTGTTGGGAATAAAGCTGCCGTTTATCTCAGCGACGAAAAAACCGGAAGGTGGGATGACATTGGATTCCTCTGTTCGGACGGAGAGGGAATAGCTTCCATTTCTGTTCCGAGGGGACAGGTAATGCTCATGCAGGAACAGGATGTGGTTATCCCCGGCTGGTATATCCCGGAAGATTATTCCATTCTCGCTCTCAACTGGTCAGGGGAAAAATGGCGCTACGGCACTGAATCAGGCTTTTCCCGGGAAACTCTTTACAGGCACGAAAGCGGCTCGGGCACGGAAAAAGACCCGGTTGTTATAAAAGTCGGCGTCATCCCTGCCTTGCCGCTTAAAGGTTTTGTTGTTGACATCGAAGGAAGGCCTATGAAAAACTGCCAGGTTTTTTCGGGATTTGCCAGGGAAGGCGCAAAAACGAACGAGGAAGGAATGTTTGCTTTTCCCGTTATGCCTTCGGACATCATCGTTGAATTATTTGTGACGGCCCCCGACAGGAAATTCGCGGGGTTCGGTTCCGCCGACCCCAAATCGTCCGAACCTGTAAAAATCACGGTTCAACCCACAAGAGAATACCCGGCAAGGGTCGTGGACTGCGAAGGGATGCCCGTGGGAAAAATCCGAATGTACTCTGAAATAAAACTTAACGACAAAACAAACAAATACCAGATTCGCCAGACTATAACTGCCGATGATGAAGGCCGGTTTGTCTTAAAGAAAGCGCTTCCCGGCACCGCATGTTATTTCTGGTGGAGCGAGGATAACGAAATCAACCGCGATTTCGATTCCGGGAGCTCAGAAGTCAAATTATCCGGAATTACGGAAGAAAACCCCTTGACCATAACCGTGAAAAGGTACATAGAGTCCATTATGGGCAAGGTGACCGATATCAAAGGCAAACCGGTTGAAGACGCCGCAGTTGAGATTTTAAACTGGGACATTATACCCCGGAATATACAGTACAACCAGAAACCCATACACACCAATGAAAAAGGAGAGTTTACAGCCGGCAGGCTTGCAAAAGGCAAAACCGGCATACGCATAACTCATAAGGATTACAAGAGCGTATTATTAAGCGGGATTTCCACCGATTGTATTGACGTGTCGGCGGTTCTCAAACCGAAAGGGCCGGTTAACGTGACCGCTACAGTTAAAAACGCAGAAGGCGTTCCCATTCCTGGAATTAATCTATCTGTACTGGAAGTACCTTCCCTGTACGCCGGAGCGGGAGAAGATATCAAAACAATAAAGCTGGAAAGAAAAACCGGCAGGAAAGGAACCTGCTCTTTCATTATTCCGGAACAGAAAGAGAAACAGAAAAATCAGTGGACTCTCTTATGCGGGGCGCCGGGTTATTATTCCTTTTTTTGCGGGCTGTATGAAAATACGGACATGGAACTTGAAATAACCCTGAAAAAGAGACAAGAATCTTCAAACCTGAGCGGCATGGTAGTGGATACAGAAAACAGGCCGGTCAAAGGCGCGAACGTAAGAATAGCCAGTATTCTTTCTACTGCGCAAAACCAGGCGATCCGAAGAGGCGCCAGGTTACCCGAAGGAATTCTTACTGCCGTTACGGACAAGGAAGGCCGCTTTGATTTCCCCGCAATTTCAAAGGAAGACATGGCGACTCTTGAAGCGGAAGCCGAAGGATACGCCAGGCAGATATTCCATTATTCAAAAAGGGCGAATGCGGAAGAAAAGATTTGCTTTAGACTGCCACCGTCCTGTGAAATAAGCGGCAGTGTATTGTACGAAGACCAAAAACCCGCCGCCGGGATTTTTGTATCTGCAAGCGGCAGAACGACGTCTATCCATACCGTACGGAAGACCGACGAGAAGGGATTCTACAGCTTTAATAATCTCCCCGCAGGCACTTATTATATCAATGCGCGCCTTGTGCCTTCCGGGCTCCCTGTCCCGGGAGAAGAACCGCCCGAATGGGTAGCTTCCCCTGCAGCCTATTCTTTAATTGCGACAACCGCGGGAAATCCTGCTACAGGAAAGGATTTCGTGCTCAGAAAAGGGATAGTTGTAAGCGGAAAGGTTATTGAGAACATCAGCGGGAAACCGCTTGCAGATATACACGTCGGATATGTGGAAGGCGTTCCACCGGGAGGACTGTATTACGCAAGCGCAAAGACAGATGCACAGGGACGTTATAAAATAAGGGTGCTTCCCGGCAAAGGATATTTCCAGCTTTATAAGCCCGGCGACAATACTCCTCAGACAAAAGAAATGTCTTTTGAAGAGGGGGAAGTTTACAACAACGTGGATTTAAGGGTAGAATAGGGTGTCAAAGCGATGAATTAGTGACCCCTTCAGGGGTAAAAGAGGCGAAAATGAAAAAGTTTGTTTTTGTGCTGGTTTTTGTAACAAGCCTGATATTAAGGACAGGTTTTTTAGAGTGCCAATGAGGGCCCCCTCCCCGGAATCCGTTGGATTCCACACGGTTGGACAGCCTTTATAAAGATTGTGCAGTTAAACTTTCCGCAAGTTACCGCAAAACGGTTTTTTCCCTTAAAGAAGGAAAAACAACCGCGGCTTCCAGGGAATTTAAAACCTTTTTCGCTCCTGAAGTCAAAAAACTATATACCGAGACCGCCGAAACCGCGCCCAAGATATACATCGATGACTGCAACTGGAACGAAAAAATAAAAATTCTTTATATCACGACACAAAAAACAGCCGTTTTTCTTGAGAAAAGAGATGTTAAAAACTCAAAAGCAGGACTTGAATCCCTGCGGGAATTCTTTTACAAGCTGCACACCGACAATAAGATAAACATTGCAAGCGACGCCATTTACGCATTCAGAAAGGAACTCAACGAGTTTCCTCCCGGCAAAACTCTGACAAAAAAACAAACTGCAATTTTAAGCTCTCTGAAATCAAAGATTTTCCAGGCAGCGCCTTCCGAAGCAATGAAAAAAGATAAGGGGAAATTCAATGCCGAAGCAAACGCATGGAGCGACGCGGCAGGCAGGATTCTTTCCCGGAAGAAAATAGACGCACCTCAAATAAAACTGCTGAGAGATTCAACGGAGAAGTTTTATTTCAATTACGGTATGGATTTCGAATAAATCCGGTTGACGATGCCAACGAAGTTGTCAGGATGAAGAAAACCGGTATCTGTTATTTTTGACACCGGTTTTAACACCGGCAAGACCGGTTTGACTTCGCCTGAGAGCAAGGCGGCAAGGAGCCGGCGACGAAACGTATGTTTATACGTTGAGGAAACCGGAGACGATGCCAACGATGCTGTCAGGATGAAAGAAAACCGGTATCTGTTATTTTACGCCGAACTTCAAGTGCGGCGGATCCGTACATTCAAGACATCTTATACAATCCCTTGTATTCATCTGTTTTACGGGATCTATTCCAACGGGGCATTTCCTTGCGCATATCCCGCAGTTATTACAGGGGCTGACAAACCTCATGCGGAAAAGAGAAATACGGTTGAAAAAGGAAAGTATTGCCCCCAGCGGGCAAAAAAGACGGCAGAATCCCCTGCCCGCCGCAATCGCCAGGAGAGCAACCAAAGCCAAAATGCTCAGCCTCATGGCAAATCTCGCGTTATCGCCCGAAGTAACTCCCATAAGACTCCACGGGATTGTCGACTGCAGCGTCCCGGCGGGGCAGAAAAAACAGAAAGTGTAATTGGAGGAAGGAAGCAATACAGGGATAGCAAACACAAACATGGCCAGAACGGCGTATTTTGTATAATTTAATTTTTGAGGCAGTCTTACCGAAACACCGCGTGACGGGACCCTGTTCAAAACGTCCTGAAAAAGGCCGAAGGGACAAATCCATCCGCATACGAACCTTCCCGCTATTATCCCCGTCAGTCCCAGTATACCTATCGTGATAAAAGGAAATATCCTCAATCCCGCAAAATTGACAAGCGCGCCCACGGGACAGGCAAAAACCGCCGCAGGGCAGGAATGACAATTAAGGGCGGGCACGCATAATGATTTAAGCCGGAAAAAATAAAAGTCTATCCCTCCCAGCGAAACAACCTGAGTTATAAATCTGATTTTGATTTTCTTCATATTGCGGGAAGATTATGGGACCCATAATCCTTGACATGCTACAGTCACGTGGGACACGGTTGTTCTTCGATTTCCGCAGGCTGTTTCCCAGGTACGACTATACCCGTTTCAACCAACGGTTCCGCAGTATCCAGGGAAGACTCCGGCCTTACCGTATCAACAAAGCTTCCTTCCCGGTTGCGCTCTATACTGTGAGTCGTGCTTTTTTTAAGCACGTATGATTCGGACTGCGCCTTGCCTGACACGTCGTACCTGACATTAACAAGAGAGTGAAATATAAAACCGACAAAAAAAACAAACAGGACAAAAAACAAAACCAGCCGCACCCTTTTATTTCTGTCTCCCATTTTATAAATTATACAGTTATTCCCCCGGAAGAGCAAGGAGGTTAATAGATGTCCGGGCCCTGACGGTTTCAAACAGCGCTTCAATTCTCGATACTATCCGTGCGGTATCTGAAGGAGAATAGTCGGTCTGGATTTTAAGATAAGGTATACCGAGTTTTTCCCTGCAGAGTTTCTTCACGTAAAAGGATTCCACGTCATAAGTAAGACAGGTCTGCCAGACCAGTTCGATAACGCACCTGGCTTTGTATTCCCCAACCAGAGAACTTATCTGCCCGAACCTGCTGTCGTTGGGAGTCATGACGGAACATGGATGCCTGAAATACTTTTCCGCAAGAGCTTTTATCAGGTCTTTTTCCTTGATATCGACGTCTTCGAGGACAGGCTTGACGCCCGTGCAGTTTTCCGCGCAGACGACGAGACCCCCGTACTTTTCTATTATGTCCATTACCCGTTCGGCTCCGTGTACCAGAGGCGTTCCCGTAAGAAGCACCCGAACTCTGGCGTCCCCCCGGGGATCCTCCTGTTTATTTTCAAGAAACTCCAGTATTTTTTCGTACTGCCTGAGGTCTTCGGGAATGCAGGATATGATACTTTTCAAATCAAGAAGCTGTCTGCCCGTCAGGGGAGGATTGTCCTTCTTCATTAACTCCGCCAGCCTCCTTTTCAAAAAACGTTCCCTGTTCATGGCCTCCGTTGCCCGGAGTATTTTCTCCCTGTTTATCCTGACGCTGAAACGCCTCTCAAGCTCAGCCTTCAACTTGCGTAGTTCCGCCGTCCAATGTCCAAGAGCTTCCCTGTCGTTTGTTTTCTGGGTAAGTTCGAGGATGTAGAGGGGACGTTTCTCCCCCATCAGTTCAAACATCTTTTTCTTCCCGTCGCACGTAGTTTCAGCTACGACAAGGTCCGCCCATTCGAGAAAAGGATTCGATTTTTCCACGTGGTACCCGTATGTGGATTTTATAAGGGGGCACAGGTTATTTGGAAGATCTCTTTCAGCACAGGAGATCGTATCTGCCGAACCGCCGCACAAACAAACGGGCACGGCGCCCGCGGCCATGATAAGTTCCCTCGGAGTGTATTCGCACATAATTCCCACTACAGGCCTGCCTTCCTTCTTTGCATTTTCCACGTAATCATAACAGTTATCTAACATCTTCTCAAAGTATCCGGTTATGTGATTTTGTTTCATCCGAAAGTCTCCCTATCCCGTAAAGCGGGAAGGTATGGGAGTCGAACCCATCCGAAGCCTTCGCCAGGCCCCAAACTGGATTTGAAGTCCAGAAGGTTCACCGGAACCTGCACCTTCCCGAAAATTGCCCCGCAAAGAATCAATCCGCCGGAATATGCCTGTCTCCGTCTCTTTTTGTCAGTCCCGTCTCATCAAAGTATTCCAGCACCGCCTGGGCGTACTTGCGCGAAAAATCAAGCCTGTCCCTCAATTCGGATATGCTTACGCTTTTTTTATTTTTCATGTATTCCGTCACAATCCCTTCTATTTTTTCAAGCCAGTCGCGGTGGTATGTGACTTTGCCGCTCAACCTCACTAGAGTCCCCTGCTCTATAAGAACATTCATTATGTTTTGAAAATCCTCCTTTTTCGCACCTGTTTTTTTCTGAATCTCGTCCTCAAGGGGAGGAGTTAAACCGGCCCCCCTGAAATTCCCTGCAATCATATCTGCCAATTCCTGCTCTTTAGCCTTTAATTTTATGCTGTAGCCTGACAGGAATAAACCGCCGCCTTTCCTGAAAATCACCCCTTTCTGTTCGAGTTCGCCGAATAATTCCTCAAACACTTTTTTATCCGTTGCTCCGGCTATAAGGGACTTCAGACTCGAAAAAGGAATGGACAGGCGGTAAGGATTCCGGCGCAGGAAATCCCTGACCGTTTCCACGAGCTTTTCCAAAAGCTCTTTGTACGCGGCATTATGCATATACCGTGTTTGTTCTCTTTGGGCAGTAGTTTTTACCTGATGGAATGCACGGATTTTATGCTCCACGGAAAGTTCTTCGACAACTTCTCTTATTTTTTCCTCGCTTTCACCCGTCTGACGCACAATCTCCTGAACTTCAAGAGGAACAAAACGGCTTTTAAGAAGCACTTCTTCAACGGCTTCTGTCAGGCTTCCCTCCAGTTTTTTCAGCGTATCCACGGGCCGGCTGTCAAACCTTTTATGTTTCCCCGGTTCGACGTCAAGAATAATTCCGCCTCCTATCGTTTTAACCGGGGAAAAAGTGCGCACGATAAACCTGTCCTTCGCCAACACCGCAATGGGAGATTCCAGGAAAAATTGCACGGGAATTCTTTCCCCGGGACGCATCTCCTCCCTGTCAAGCAATATGAGCCTGCATATAACCTCATCAGTTCCCGCGTGAAACCTGAGGCGGATCCTGTTTTTCACATTCTTAGGATACTCTCCCAGCAATTGCAGCTGAGCATCCAGGCGGTTTGTCGGGGAAAGGGCTCCCGGAGCGGCGGCAATCTGTCCTCTCTTGAGCAATTCCTTCTTAATGTCGGGAATATTGAGAGCCGTTCTCGTGCCTGTTCCTGATTCCTGAACCTTCCTGCTGTGTACCTGTATACCCCTGACCTTGGAGGTTATCCCTGCGGGAAAGATCTCGACAGTATCGCCCACTCCCACCCTTCCCGAAAGAATCGTTCCCGCAATCACCGTGCCGAATCCCGGCGCAACAAAAATCCTGTCTATGGGCATCCTGAATATCCCGGTATCGCTGCGTTCCCCGACCTTTCCGGCGATATCCGCAAGAGCCGTTTTCAGCCGTTCAATCCCCGCTCCGGAAACGGAAGAAACTTCTATTATCGGTTCCCCTTCAAGGAAAGATCCTTCCGTCATATCCCTGATTTCCGCATTGACTTTTTCAATCTGTGAGGCAGCAACCATATCTGTCTTGGTCAAAACAACCATGCCTTTCTTTATGCCAAACAGCTTAAGTATGGTGAAATGTTCTTCCGTCTGCGGCTTTATGCCTTCGTCTGCGGCAACCACCAGGAGAGCCGCATCGATACTGCTGGCACCCGCCACCATAGTCCTGACAAGACCTTCATGCCCGGGCACATCTATGAAAACAATCTCCCTGCCGCAACCCTGCATGTTCATGAAAACAAAACCCAGGTCGATTGTCATACTCCTCTTTTTTTCTTCGGGCAGGGTATCGGGATCTATGCCGGTCAAAGCTTTTACAAGAGAAGATTTGCCGTGGTCTACATGTCCGGCCGTCCCTATTATTACCTGTTTTTTTTCTTCTGCCATATATTATTCTTTACCGGTTACGGATGAATAAAACATCCTGACCGGCGCACCCCCGAAAGAAACCGCCAGCCACACGGCTTCATTTATTTCGTCTTCCCCGATTCCCATTTTAATCGCTTTTTCCAGATGAAGCTTTAAACAGGGTTCGCACCTGGAAATAAGTGAAAGGGCTATGGCCATAAGCTCCTTGTTGCGAAGGGATATGGAACCGGAATTCCCGGCTGCCTCCATGAAACCGGCAAAAGCGCTTTCGGCGTTGTGCCCGCCGGCTATGCCATGCCCATTTCCGGGAGGCGGACAACATTCTTTCAGGTTTTCATTCCCGCAGCAGGAAACTTTTTTCTCCATCTCTCTCTTTTCGTCTTTCCTCCCGAACGAGAAACGGCTATCCTTTTCGCCTGACTGTTTATTGCTAAGAATTATTTTCCCTTCCGATCTGCATGCAACCTTCCCTATAACTGAAGCGCATCTGACTCCTTTCTCATTGAGTCTGCCGAGGAACAGTTCCGTTTTTTCTTCCGGAACCCCGATCAGAAGCCCGCCGGAAGTCTGCGGGTCGCACAGCAGGTATTCCATCTCTTCCGGTATATCCCCTTCCCTTTCCAGATAACGGGAAACATACTCTTTGTTCCGCTCAATGGCGCCCGAAACAATTCCTTCTCTCAGACAGTCCAGAACTCCATTGAAAACAGGCACGTCATTGACATTCAACCTTACCGTGACACCGCTCTGGGAAACCATTTCGCCAAGATGGCCGAGAAGGCCGAATCCCGTTAAGTCGGTACAGGCGGAAACGCCCGTTTCAACCATTGTTTCGGAAGGAATCTTGTTAAGCTCTGCCATCGATTTGCCTATATCTGCAATAGACGTGGAAACAGCCCTGTTCAACTGGTGGGCGAAACTTATCACTCCCACACCTATCGGTTTTGTCAAAACCAGATTGTCCCCCGGTTTAAGACCGCTGTTCGTAACGATTTTGAGAGGATTTATTATTCCCGTCACGGCGAATCCGAACTTTACCTCCCTGTCTTTGATACTATGGCCTCCTATAACAGCCACGTTCGATTCTTTCATCTTATCAAGTCCTCCGAGAAGCATCTGAATCATAATTTTGTGGTTCAATTTATCAGAAGGAAACGCTATGATTGACAGGGCGGTGAGCGGAACGCCGCCCATGGCATAAATATCGCTCACGGAATTGGCCGCGGCAATCTGCCCGAAGGTATACGGGTCATCGACATTGGGAGTGAAAACATCCACAGACTGAACCAGAGCGGTTTCATCATTCAACCTGTAAACTCCTGCATCGTCGCAGGTTCCAGTTCCCACAAGGATTTTCGGGTCGGATATTTCCGGCAGCCCCGAGAGGATTTTTTTAAGATATTCCTGGCTTATCTTCGAGGCACAGCCGGCATTTTCAACAAGCCGGGTAAGTTGAGTCTCCACCGTTTTCTCTTCCAGATGCTCCCCGGCGCAGTGACACACGTTTTTTTCTTTAAACAGCGCACAGGGACATTTCTGCCTGGGGTCGCAGATACAATGTCCCAGTTTGATTGAGCGGCTCATTATTTTGTTGCGTTTTTTCAGATCTATCATAACATCTCCTCCTTTAACAGAGAATACTGCTCAGCGCTTCCGCAACAATTTTCTCTTCCTCTTCCTGCATGGTCCTTAAATCCAGCAGTACACTGCCCTTGTGAATTCTTGTGAAAACGGGCGGATTGTTGTAACGGAGTTTTCTTGCAAGGTCTTCAGCGCTTATTTTGCAGGGTTTCACGCTCAAGAGTTTTGAAGGCAGCGCTTCCACCGGCGCCGAGCCGCTGCCTATAAGGGAAAATCCTTTAACCACGGAAATCTCCGCCTTTTCATGTACCGAAGCAGGCAGAATTCCCATAAACCGTTGTGCCCGCAAATCAAGTTCTTCAGGAGACAGGGAAAACATTCTGTAAACAGGATGCTCGCTCTTCAGCTTTTCCGGATTCAGGAAAAGTTTCAGAGTCGCCTCAAGCCCCGCTATCGACATCTTGTCTACCCGAAACGCCCGTGCAAGAGGATTTTTCCTTATCCTTCCGATAAATTCCGCCTTGCCCGCTATAATCCCGCTCTGAGGACCTCCTATCAGCTTGTCCCCGCTGAAACATATTACGGAAACTCCTTTCCTGATGCTCTCCGTGACAAGAGGTTCAGGCTGAAGCCCGTATTCCTCAAGACTGACAAGAGCGCCGCTTCCCAGGTCGTCGATGACGGGCAGTTTATGCTTACCGGCAAGTTGGACAAGTTCCCCGACGGACGGTTCTTCCGCAAATCCCATAATCCTGTAATTGCTGTGGTGGACATGAAGAATGGCCCCGGTTTTTTCTCCGATAGCCGAAGCATAATCTTTGAGATGAGTTTTATTTGTCGTACCTGTCTCTCTGAGAATGACACCGCTGGCTTCCATTATTTCAGGCATACGGAATGAACCGCCTATCTCGATAAGCTGCCCCCGGGAAACTATGACTTCCCTGCCACCGGCAAGCGTATTGAGAATAAGAATGGTGGCGGCGGCGTTGTTATTCACAACCGTCGCGTCTTCGGCTCCCGTTAGTTCGCATACCAGATGTTTTACGTGCTCTTCCCTGCTGCCCCTCTGCCCTGTTTCGGCATCCACTGCAAGCGTGCAGTATCCTTTTATCGCTGAATTTATCTGGCCGACGGCGGAAGGAGGCAGAACGGCTCTGCCCAGACCCGTATGCAGGATTATTCCCGTGGCGTTAACTGCTTCCCGGAGAGACGGAGAGTTTTTGTTTTCCAAAAACTTTTCAGCCCGGCGCAGGATTGATTCGGCAGAAAAATCTTCTGGCCCGCCCTTCCTGCCGGCATCCTTCCTTATTTTGTCCAGAACAGTGCGGATTGAGACAAGAAGGGCACTGCGGCCGAAAATATCTTCCAGAGATTTACCCTTTGCGGAATTGACAAGCTCGTCAACGGATGGAATAGACCTGAACATTTCAGATTTCTTTTGTTTATTCATTGTTATGATTCAAACAGGCAAGTTTTGGAAGCGGGTAACAGGCATTATGACAATTTCTGACGGCGTTTTTCAGCGCACAACAAAGGAACGGGAGGCTTTTAATACTCCATTCAACGGACCCGTGTCTGCAGAAGCATCTATTTTGTAGTTTCCCGGAAGTATTCGCACGGAATACTTGCATGTTCCCCCTCACCCAAACACGAACTTATCCATTCCGGCAGTACTCTGGTGTATTATACCGCCGTCTTCCTTTCTGATTTCTACGGATGCCGGGAGAGGCTTACCGTTTCTCATGTAATCAAGGTTTTCACCGCATGCAACTATGTCCAATCCGATACCTGTGTTTCCCTTCTTATTGGAATCGGGCTTCGTGGTAATCTGCAATTCGGGAGCCGTTTCAAAACATTTGAAAAAAGTGTCATTCAGTTCCACCTGGGAATTCTCTCCCACGGTAAAAACTTTGCCTTTTCTGTCGAATGAGTAATGAGACGCCGACACCGTCCATTCCGATTTATCCTCGCCGGTCCTTTTGACCGTTCCTGTCCATGAAGAAACAGAATAATCTCCCGGCGGCACACGAAAAGTGCCGTCAGGGGAGGTAAAACGGATTGTTTTTCCTTCAACAGTATCGTATAACCCGAGAAAGGATTCGCCTTTGTAGGGAATTGAAATTTCTCCGAGAGTACCCGTATACTCCTGCGGATTGAAATCTTCAGCCTCAAACTGCCCGGACATCCCCCTGAACAAATTGATGTAGTAGATTAAAACAAGAACAGAAAGAATGCCCCATACAGCACCGCCGATCAATCTCCCTTTTCCGCCTTTTTTTCTTTTGACACGCACAATGCCGCTTATTAAAAGGTATATCCATCCGAAAAGGATTATAAGCAGTATACCAAGCATTAAAAAACCAATGAAAATTTGACCGGTGCCCATGAGATCTCCTTTCCTGCGGTTCTTTTACTAAAACCTTACCTTATTTGGCCGTACGTTGTCAATATCAGATACCTTTTCATATAGCGTTATGATGTGAATGAAGATACTATTATTAACTATCACAAGTAATGTCATACGGCCATTCGAGCGCTTTTAAGGCACGACAATTTCACTTTTGTATTTGCAGCGTGTCCTCCTCCTTCGTTAAAACTTCGGGCGGACATGAATTCATTGGACGTTTTTACCATATTGCACGATATACACACAGGCGGAGGACGGTACTTCGCAGAATAAAAACTTTGCCTGCGTTCTCATTCCAACGCACCCTGAAGGGTGCAGTTACCGGTTTCATAATATATAGGCATAACGCCTTTCTTATGTTTGTCGAATTTCTGAGCAGGTAATCTATCTATTGACGTTTTATCGCGATTTATGCTAAAATCATAGGAAAAGACGTATTGTTCCGCGGGATTAACTCAGTGGTAGAGTACGAGCTTCCCAAGCTCGGAGCACGGGTTCAAATCCCGTATCCCGCTCTCGTTTTTCAGATACGGGAGTTGAACCATGGGTTCAAACCGACTATGGAAGCCGCGTTTCGCAAGCTGAGCTCAGTGCCATCCGCTTTTCAGGATGCACTAATCCCGTATCCCGCTCTCGTTTTTTATGTACGCCAGCCTGACATCTTACCCTTTCAGGAAATTCCCAAAACGGTATTTATTCCAGGGTATGGTTTCGCGAGCCAACTCATCCATGACCCATTAAACGGTATGGGGGATTAAAAGAGGCAACGGCGGGAGGATATCACTTTTTCACGGATCCCGTCAGCTTTTTAAACCTGGCTTCTGAGGGAAAATATCTGGTGTGAAGGGCAAGGTTCAGTATCACGAAAAGAGTAAGCCAGCTTATGTTGGAACACATCAGGTAGCCGATGAAACCGAAGAAGGATATCACGTTGAGAAGCCACATGACAATGAAGACATAAGCAAAATAGGAAGACTTGTTCTCCTGGATGCGGGTATTGTCATTCTTCACAAAAAGCTTGTTTGAAAAAAAATCGGATATCGAATCACAGAAGAAGAAAATGAGCACGCCGATTCCAAAAAAGATATACTGGACGATCCTGGCCATGCCCTGGTCATAATTCTCTATCATTCCCCTGAAGCCGTTCTTCTCCATGATTGCGCCCGCGGCGAGAAGCAGAAGGGGAACAGCCGAGGAAAATAAGCCGAAGGTCCTTAATCTGTCCCAGTATTTTTCAGATCCGTCCATCTTTCTCCCGTGAATTATGAAAATGTTCAAAATATGATATAATCAATAAGTTTACAGCATAAGCATCTATTTGTCCAGTTTTGCGAGCCAATCTGACATGGAATATAAAAAAAGAGCTGAAAAAGTCCGGGAAATCCTGCGGGAAAGCGGGTGCAGATCACTCCTGACCAGGGACCCGTCCAATATCTTTTACCTTACGGGGATTCTCGAAACCGAAGGATTCCTTCTTCTGGGTGAAAAAAGGCTGAGCCTCTTTGTACCGGGCATGTTTGTCCAGGAGTCTGCGGACAGCCTTCGTTCGGACAGTACCGACGTATACGGAATTGCCGATTTCAGGAAATTCATCTCAAGCTGCAGGAAGGTTGCATTCATCTCCACGGAACTCTCTTACTCCTTTTACGAAACCCTGAGAAAAGACACCGGGGATCTTCTCCACCCCCTGCCGGACATTATACTCCAGGTACGAATGCTTAAAGATCCCGGCGAGATAAGGCTGATAAAGAAAGCCCTGGCCGTCAACAGAAAGGTCTTCGCGGAAATAGGCAAGAACCTCTGCGAGGGAAAAAGGGAAACTGAAATAGCAGGCGAGTTGCATCTCCTTATAAGAAAGCTCGGAGGAAGGAAGGATGCATTCCCCCCGATAGTCGCCTCGGGAAAAAATTCCGCCTACCCCCACCACAAGAGCGGCAGCAGGAGAATAAGAAGGAACCAGCCTGTCATCATAGACGCCGGAACGGACATCGGGGGTTACAAGAGCGACCTCACGAGAACCTTTTTCTGCGGGAAACCCCGGGGAAAGTTCGTAGACATATTCAAACTGCTGAGTGAAACCCTTGAACGTACGGTTGAATTCATCAGGCCGGGAAAAACAGGAAGCGAGATCCATTCCTTTGCGGCAGGCATCCTTGGAAAGAAAAACCTTGACAGGTATTTCATACATTCCATCGGCCACGGAGTGGGCATTGACGTGCACGAGAAACCGACATTGGGTCCAAACAGCCGGGACGTTATTGAAAAAGGCTGCGTGGTTACCGTTGAACCGGGTGTATATATCCCCGGCCTCGGAGGCATACGGCTTGAAGAGATGCTGATCATAGACCGGTAAGAAAACCTAAACAGGTCAAGTCTTTCACATAATAAAGGAGGATTTAAAATGAAGGAAGCAAAGATTAAGGTGATGTCCATAATGGCTCATCAGGATGATTTCGAATTCAGGGCGGCGGGAACCTTTGCGCTGATGAGAAATAAATACGGGGACGATCTCCGTATAAAGTTAATCAACACAAGCCGCGGCGCCACAGGACACCATATAATGGGTACCGACGAGACGTTCAACGTCAGGACCAAAGAATTCGCAAAGAGCGCCGCCGTCATAGGGGCCGAAGCCGAATGTCTCACCCAGCTGGACGGAAGCCATGTGCCCGCCCAGGTTTTCATTGACAGGAATTTTCTCGGGGGATTGTGGAACACGATAAGGGCATTTGAACCGGATTACATATTCTGTCCGCCCATAACCGAAAATTCCCTCGAGGGAATACATATAGACCATTTCAACACGGCTACGGGGATAAGGATGGTTGCTTACCAGCTTTGCGTTCCCAACGCCTACCCCACAGTGGGCGGCCCGGTGAAAAAGAGGATAAAGATGCCCCTCATCATAAACGTTGACGACGCCTACTATTCGAAGGTTGCATCCTACCACGTTTCAAACGACATAACAGAGACATTTGAGACAAAGGTAAAGATGACCTTCAGCCACTATTCCCAGCTGATGGAATGGCTTCCCTTCTCGAGAGGCGAGAATCCACCCACGGAAAAGGAGTGCATCGACGATTTCATAAAGATGCACAGGGATCTCAATCTCGCATACGGTAAAAGCGTGGACAGGTACAGGGAATACTTCTCCTTTACCTCCTGGGGCAGGAAACCGGTCAGGGAAGACATAGAGACGGTATTCATCAACCGCGAGAAGGACGAGAATTATGAGAAGTTCGTTTCAACCCTGAAGTAATGCAGGTTCTTTCTCCAGGGAAAAAGGAACGTGGCTGCGGTGGCATTGAGAGATATCCGGCCAGGCAGGAAAAAGAGGATGTCCGGTTACGCTCCCGCAGGAAGAAAACGAAGGTTCCGGGTATCAGAAAAAACGGTAAGCCTAAAGAGAAATCGGGGCGGGCGGATTCGAACCGCCGACCTCTTGGTCCCGAACCAAGCGCTCTGAACCAGGCTGAGCCACGCCCCGTAAAAAACTCTTACAATCCTTAACCTGAGTGCGCCCAGCCCGACTTGAACAGGCAACTTTCAGGTCCGCAACCTGACGTTCTATCCAATTGAACTATGGGCGCAACGTCATTTATTATATAGGTTTTTTCCTTTTATATCAATACCTACCAGGGCAGGGAAGCCTTCAACATCCAGCCTGAGTATGGATTCCGGCCCCAATTCCGGATATGCCACAACCCTGGATTTTTTTACAAACTGGCCCAGGTAGGCCCCGCATCCCCCGTAAGTAACAAGGTATACGGCCCGGTACCGGATGCATGCTTCAATTATGCTTTTATCCCTGTCTCCCTTGCCCATTGTCGCTTTCAGCCCCTTTTTGAGAAGAGCAACGGTATACCTGTCCATGCGGGAGCTGGTAGTCGGGCCGCATGAGCCTATCACCCTGCCTTCGGGGGCCGGGGAAGGACCCATGTAATATATCAGGCATCCCCCGACGTCCATTGGAAGGTCTTCATTCCTTTCAATGGCCTCGACAAGCCTCTTGTGGGCGGCATCCCTGGCAACGTACATAAAACCGTCTATCCTTACCTCGTCTCCGGCGGAGAGCCCTTCGGGATCGCAACCGGGCGGAAGGGGAAACGTTATCTTCTTTTCCATTCTGTAACCTTTACCTCATGTTTTTTTAACCTTCAAACGGCGACATAAATCCGCCATACCCCTTAGGGTTATGGCAGCCGCGTTAAAACTTCACACTTCCGAACCTGTGGGCCCAGCAGGATATGTTAACGGCCACGGGAAGGCCGGCAATGTGGGTT
>Ga0302245_1000320_pt1 | contig 42791 bp, 43 predicted proteins | sample AAG_UR_Thr_MG_FD_193512 | JGI IMG/M metagenome (GOLD analysis project Ga0302245, IMG submission 193512) | Enriched activated sludge microbial communities from anaerobic digester in WTTP, New Holstein, Wisconsin, United States - AAG_UR_Thr | ecosystem: Engineered > Bioreactor > Anaerobic >... | reverse complement strand
CGCTCCCCAGCAGAAAGTAGCAGGCCTTGCCCCCCCGCTCCCGGACCCTCTCCATCATCAGGGAGAAATCCTCGCTTCCCCCGAAGTGGGGTTCCCGCTCCCGGAGGAGCGGGAAGATCCGCCGCTTCTGGGCCAGGCGGTATACCCGGCCGGCCAGGTCCGCGTCACTGGATGCCGCGGCGGCTTCCCCCATCCTGAGGATTTCGCAGCGGACCCCCCCCATCTCCGCCGCCCCTTTCGCAACCTCCGCGGCCCGCTCCGCCATGTAGCGGTCGATTTGAGTGGTTTCGCCCCGGGTTTCCACCTGGAGCCGGGCCTCCTCGGGGATTATGTTCCTGCCGCTGCCGCCGCTTATCTTCCCCACGTTTATCCGCGTCCCCCCCCCGCCGTGGCGGGAAATGGCGTAGAGATTCACCACGGCGTTGGCCGCCGCCAGCAGGGCGTTCCTGCCGTTCTGGGGATCGAAGCCCGCGTGGGCCGCCTGGCCGTAAAAAAAGATGTCGAACTTGGACGTGGCCAGAAAACCGTCGGTGCCGCAGCAGAATTCCCCGGTGGTCAGCGCCTTCGCTCCGATATGGAGGCCGTAAATCCGGTCCAGGTCGTCCACCACCCCGGCCTCCACCATGGCCCGCGCGCCCCGGGCCCCCTCCTCGGCGGGCTGAAAGATGAGGCGGACTCTGCCGCTGAGGCGGTCCCGCATCCGTGCCAGCGCCTCCGCCAGCCCCAGACCGATGGCGGTGTGCCCGTCGTGGCCGCAGGCGTGCATCGCCTCCCTGTGGATGGACGCGAAGCCCTCCCGCGCCGGACGATGGTCCTCCGTCCCTTTCTCCTCCACCTCCAGGGCGTCCATGTCGAAGCGAAAACCGACGGTCGGCCCTTCCCCCCGGCCGATCTCCCCCGTCAGGCCGGTGAAGCCATGCCGGAATTTTTCCGCGTACTTCTCCGGGGCCCCTTCATCCAGGGCCCGCCGGTACCGGGCCTCCATGACCTCCTCCGGTGGGAGCCCCATCCGGGCCTGACCCGCCACCACCTCCGGCCCCACCCGAAGCCGGAAGCCCAGTTCGTCGAGTCTCCGGGCCACCAGCGCCGAAGTCCGGTACTCGTTCCAGCCCGTTTCGGCATGGGCGTGAAAGTCCCGCCGATACTCCCGGAGCCTCGGTTCCAGCGGATCCAGAAGGCCGTCCAGTTTTTCCGTCATGATGCCCTTTCCTTGTTCCGCAGAAAATCCCCCGAATCCACCACACCGTATGGAAGCCCCAGGGCGCGCAGCCTGGCCTCCCCTTCGGCGCTTGTCAGGGCGGAGCCCCCGCTGCCGACCGCCACACCGTCCACCATGATGATCCCCCCCCGGGCGATCCCCATGCGGGCCCTGCCCAGGGCGGGATCCAGGACGGTGATGTCCCCGTCGGCGCCCGGGGCGAGGCTTCCCTTGTTCCGCAAACCCAGCATCCGGGCGGCGTTGACGGAAAGCTTTCGGACCAGTTCCGCGGGTGTCAGCGCCCCCATGGCCGCCATGGCCAGGCCGTGCCTCACCATGGTGTTCCGGGGAATTCCTCCGCCGTCGGTGCACAGTGCATCGACGACAAAATCCCCCGCCCCGTCCTTCACCGCCGCCAGGCTGAGCTGCACCTCCGGGATATTGACCGGGAAACTCACGGTGACGTCCGTGTCCTTCGATCTCCAGAGGTCACGGCCTTCCCGTCCGGTGACCAGCACGTTCTCCCCCGCCCGGAGCATGGTGACCCGGCAGTACCCGGCAAGGATGGCCTCCCCTAAGCCCTTCTCGTCTTCGGAGAAGCCTCCCTTCCCGCAGCAGACCCTGGTCACCTGGCTCATGACCCGACCCTCCCGGCATTTGCCGGAGGTTCCGTTGAAGACGTTCAGGTACGATTCGGACCAGACATTGGGGGATCTCCGGAGCAGTTCCACCGCCTCCGCGACCTCCCGGAGGGGGTCCATCACCGCCCCCCGGCAGTAGCTGTTGATGTGCGCCAGGTGGAGGGGCCGGCCCTCAGCCAGCAGGAGAGCCTCCCTCATTCCCTCCAGGTTGCTGCCCCGGGAGGTGGTGCCGGCGTGGAAGGCCACGTAGACCCCCATGTCCGCGGCGTGGCGGATCACCTTTCCGGTGGTCTCCGGGGTCTGGGGGTAGTGTCCCCCCAGGAGCTTGACGCCGAAGGCCCCGTCCCGCAGCGCCGCGGCGAGGCGGTCCCGGATTTCTCCGTCCCCGGGACCGGCGTTTTCGGCCCCCTCGCCAAGGGTGAAGGCCTCGAGACAGGCGATGTTCATGCCGGAGCCGTGGTTCCGCAGGTTGTAAAACACGTTTTCCGCCGGTCCCGCCATGTCCAGCGCGGTGACGACCCCTTCCCGGGCCATCATCCTGAACCCCGGGTAATCCCCGATCCAGGAGGAAACATGCGTATGGGGGTCGATCACCCCGGGGATGACCCACATCCCCTCCACCTCCACCACCCGCTCGGCCAGGGACAGGTCCAGATTCCGGCCGGTCTCCGCCACCCGCTCCCGGTCCAGCCCGATATCTCCGATGAAATCGGCGCCGTTGACGGGATCGATTATGCGCCCCCCGGTGAGAACGAGACTATACCTCATGGCTTTCCCCCCCCAGTTCCAGGGCCAGCAGGGCCAGAATTTCCACCCCCCGGCCAAGGACGGACTCGTCGAAGTCGAACTGGGGGGAATGATGGTTCCCCACCAGATCGCTTCCCAGAAGAAGATAGGTGGAACGACCTCCTCTGTCGGCCACTCTTTTCATCATGTGGGTGAAATCTTCGCTGACCCCGATGGATCCCTCGTTGCTCAGCTTGAGGTCCGGAAAGACCCCGCTTCGCCGGGCGATCTCATGCACCCGCCGCATCAGCCCCTCGTCACTGTCCCCGCTCGCCGCCTCTCCCATCCGGACGATGGAGCAGCGGGTCCCGTGCATCTCCGCGGAGGTGGCAATTATTCTCTCCGCATAGGTCCTGGCGTAATCGTCGAGGGCGGAGGTCTCCCCCCGGGTTTCCATTACCAGGACCGCCCGGTCGGGGATGAGGTTTCTCCCGGCCCCGGTTGTCAGAGACCCCACATGTACCCAGGTCCTTCCTGCTCCATGGGGCGGGATGGCCTGAAGGTTCATCACCGCCGTCGCCGCGGACAGCAGGGCGTTCCTCCCCTTGTGGGGGTCGTAGGCGGGGTGGGCGGGGACTCCGGTGAAATGGGCGTCGAACTTGGTGGTGGCCAGAAAGCCCCGGGTCCCACAGCGGAACTCCCCGGTTTTTCTCGCCCCCAGGCCGATGTGCAGGCCGAAGAGGATGTCCACGTCGTCCACCACCCCGGCTTCCACCATCGCCCTGGCCCCCCGAACCCCCTCCTCCGCAGGCTGGAAGATGAGTTTCACCCGCCCCGGAAGCCGGGCATCCAGCCCGGCGATTATTTCCGCCAGACCCAGCCCGATGGCGGCGTGGCCGTCGTGGCCGCAGGCGTGCATGGCTTCGTCATGGCGGGAGGTGAAATTTTCCCGGGCGGGGAAATGATCCGGGTCCAGGGTTTCCCGCACGGGAACCGCGTCGATGTCGAAGCGAAAACCGATGGTCGCTCCGGTCCCCTGTCCCAGCTCCCCCGTCACCCCGGTGAAGCCCTCCCGCATGGTTTCGGCGTACTCCCGGTCCGCCCCCTCCCGTATCGCCCTGTCGTACTGCCTGCGCATGGGGTCCGCCTCGGGAAGCCCCATCCGGGATTTTCCGTCCAGCACAGCCTGGCCGGTTTTCACCCTGTATCCCAGTTCCTGGAGCCTTCGGGCGATAAGCGACGCGGTCCGGTATTCCCCCCATCCAAGCTCCGGGTGGGCGTGGAAATCCCTGCGGTACCGCACCGCGTTCTCTTCCGCCAGGGGCAGGAGCTTTCTCAGCCTTTCTCTCATCGGCGACCTCTTTCATGAAGAATGGCCCGAACCCCATGGTCCTTTCCCTGAAAAACACTCCGGGGCGATTCACCGTCCCATGTAGAGATTCGGGAGCCAGGTGGCGATCCCCGGGAAGATGTACAGAAAAACGATGACCACCACATCGGGAATGATGAAGGGCCAGATTCCCCTGAAGATATCCTCCAGGGAGACATCCTTGCCCGCCACCCCCTTCAGTGAAAAGGCGTTGAGCCCCACCGGGGGGGTTACGGCTCCGATTTCGGCCATTTTCATGGACAGAATGCAGAACCAGACCGGGTTTATCCCCATTTTCAGGATGATGGGATAAAAAATCGGAAAGGAGAACATGAAAAAAGCCGAGGCGTTCATGAACATGCCGAGAAAGAAGAGGATCACCAGCATGATGACCGTCACCGCCGTGGGTCCGATGTTCATCTGCATGATGTAGCCCGCCACGTTGGAGGGCAATCGGGAAATCCCCAGGACCCGGCCGTAGTACAGGGCCCCGACCATGATGGCGAATATCATCGAAGAGGTCTTGGCCGATTCCTTCAGGGATTCCCGGATGACCGACACCTTTTTCAGCGGCCCCCGGAAAAACCCGATCAGAAAGGTTATCAGAGTCCCCGCGGCTGCGGCCTCGGTGGTGGTGAAGACACCTGAGTAAATCCCTCCCAGAACGACGATCACCAGGATCCCGATGGGCCAGATCCGGGCGGTGAATTTCAGCTTCTCCCACAGGGAATAGTGAACCAGGTTCTCGTCCCGGGGCGCCAGCTTCGGGTTCCTCCAGGAGCGGTAGATTATCGACAGGGAATACATCGCCGCCGTCACCAGCCCGGGAACGACCCCCGCCATGAACAGAACGCCGATGGACTGGTCGGTCAGGATTGCCAGGACGATGAGAACACCACTGGGCGGAATCATGGACGCGAAGGTTCCCGCCGAGGCGATGCACCCCAGGGCGAAGGATTTGTCATATTTAAGCCTCCGCATTTCCGGCAGCGCCACCCGGCCGAAAACCGCAGCCGCAGCCAGCGAGGATCCGGAAACCGCCCCGAAGGCGGCGTTGGCCCAGCAGGTGGCGACGCCGATGGATCCCGGGATTTTTCCGAACCATACCTGTGTGGAGTCGAAGGCGTCCTTCCCCAGCCCCGCCCGGGCGGCGAAAGACCCCATCAGCACGAAAAGCGGCAGGGTCGCGTAGGTGTCCGTGGCGATCCCGTAATACAGGGTCTGTCCGATCATGGCAAAGGCGGGGCCTATTCCCATCATCATGGCGGTGACCCCCAAACCCACGGCGAAAAAAATTATGAAAATATGCGCTCCCCCGGCGATCATCACGAGGAAAGCGAAAATCGTAATCATTCCCATCGTCATTTTTCCCATCCTCCTGTGAATGAAATGACCGGTTAGCGCTTCTTCCCCGCGAAATCACGAAGGTGCAGGATCGCCTGAAAAAAGAAGAAGGTGAGTCCGAGGAAAATGACGAACTTCACCGGAAAAACCGGCAGGGGCGATGTCCCCGGGACCGATTCGCCGCTGGTGTAGGCTTCCAGGGCGGAAACTCCCGCGGTATAGGCCAGAACGGCGCCGATACCCACCGCAATCACGTAATTGACGATGTTCAAAATTTTTTGTCCCTTTAAGGGCACCCTGGCGATGATGAATTCGACCTTGATGTGTTCGTCCGTTTCCTCGCAATGAGCGAGCCCCATGTAGATCCCCGCGACGAAGACGAAGGTCGTGAGTTCCAGGAGGCCCTGGACCCCCACTCCGAAAAATCGGGTGATGAAGTTGATCAGCAGAAGAAGGACGATTAGGCTGAGCATCCAACCGCTGAGTTCGGCAAAAAACCGGTTGATCGTCGATATGATTTTTTTCACCAGAATCCTCCCGTTCCGGCCACTGGCGCCACGGCCGGATAAAAAAACGGCCCGGGATCGATCCATGATCCCGGTCCGCGCCTGGTCACACCCTTCGTCGAAGAGGGGTCACTTTTTCGCCGCCTCGTCCATGAATTTTTCGATGTCTTCAACGAACTGCTTTCCGTTCGGAATTCCCGCCTTTTCCGCCTTCGCGGCGATCTCCGCCTTCAGGACCGCCAGAATCGGCATGTTCTGCCAGAAGGCCACGTCCTCGTCGCTGGCCATCACCAGCTCCTTGCCGTTGTCGCGGAAAATCTTCACTTCCGCGTCGTAGGCCTCGTCGTATATCGGGCCGAACCTCTTGTCCACGATGTCCACGGCTTTCCGTATCTTCTCCTGGGTGTCGGCGGAGAAACCCTTCCACCGGTCCGCGTTCATCGTGAAGGTGAAGGGCACCCAGAGTCCCAGTTTCGCGGAGGTGAAGGAATAGGGGGCGGGTTCGTAGAATTTCTGTCCCGTCATGGCCTCGATATTCGTGAAAACCGCGTCGATGGTGCCGGTCTGCAGGGCCATGTAACAGTCGTTGAAAGGAACGGATACCGGAATGGCGCCGATCTCCTTTTCCTTCAGCATCCGGAGATAGACCTCCGAGGAGGCTCTGATCTTGAGTCCCCGAAAATCCTTCAGGCTCTTGACGGGCTTGGTGGAGCTCAGGTTCAGCGCTCCGGGAAAGTACTGCCAGAGAAATTTCTGGTTGTATTTTTCGAACTCGTCCAGGTACTGGGGGTACTTCTTGTAGGTCCTTTCCACCACCTCCTTCTTCTGGTGATGCTTGGGGGGAGATTTGGTGTACGCCACCACGGCGGAGTGCACGGGCAGCTGTCCGGGATAATAGGCGGGGTTTATGTCGCCGATATCGACGACGCCTCCCTTCACGGCGTTCAGGACCTCGTTGCCTGTGGCCAGGGACTGGCTGTAATAAATGTCGATCTTGACCTTGCCGCCCGTGGCTTTTTCGATCTCCTCTTTCAGGAGCCGGGAACCGACGCTTCGGGATACATCCGGCGGGTGATGGGTGGACAGTTTCAGGGTGACGGCTTTTTCTTCTCCCCCAGTCTCCCCCTTTCCTCCGGCGAATACCGTCGCGGCCGCCAGGGCGAGGATCAGGACCCCGAGAAAACAGTGGCGCAGTGTTTTCATAATACCTCCTCTGGTACTTCCGAATCGGTCAATTATAGCATCCCGGCCCGGGGTGTCAAATGAAAACAGGCTCCGCAAAATGAGGTCGGCGTTGAAGATCATGGCCTTAAAAAAACCGGCGGCGGGAACGAAACCACGGCTTTCGGCCCCGGCGCCCCGGACCGGGGGTCCTGGAACCCGCGGCCGAAACCCCTTGCCCCTCCCGACCGGGAGGCCTGGAACCAGCGGCCGAAACCCCCGGCGCCCCGGGCCGGGGGTCCTGGAACCTGCGGCCGCCCCCCCCCGGCGCCCCGGACCGGGGGTCCTGGAACCTGCGGCCGCCCCCCCCGGCACCCCGGACCGGGAGGGCTGCGCACCGGGGATCAGGCCGGGGCCTCCGGCAGGGGCGCGGGTGGCGGCTGCCCGGGGCGTGGGTGGCGGCTGCCCGGGGCGCGGGTGATGGATGCCCCGGGGCGCGGGTGATGGATGCCCCAGGCGCGGGTGATGGATGCCCCAGGCGCGGGTGATGGATGCCCGGGCGAGGGTAGCGGCTGCCCCGGGCGCCAATCCGCCGAAGACCGGTGGCGGGGAGCGGGGCCCCGGTGTGCATCATGACGCGGTCCCCCGTGCGAATCTGCCGAAGACCGGAATCGAACCGGCACGGAATTTTTGGTTCCGGGGGATTTTAAGTCCCCTGTGTCTACCTGTTCCACCACTTCGGCAGTCGTCGGGGATTCTACTATTCCCGCCTTGAGCGGGTCAAGGGAATGGACCCCGCCGGCTTGCATCTCCCACACCGGAGAGCTACACTTCCGGGGATGACGTACGACGTTTCGGGGGACCTGGCGGGAATCGTGGACTCCCATTTTCACCTCACCGAAATGGCCGCCTGGGGAATGGATGTGCGGTCCCTGCTGGCCGCCCTCTTCGCGCAGGGCTTTCGCGGGGGTCTGGACTTCGGCGGGAAGGGCGACGACTTCGAAAACCGGACGGCCCTCACGGCGGACTTCCCCGCCGTCGGGATCGCCGTGGGGCTTCCCCCCTCGGCTGCGGCCGGTCCCTGGCGGGACGAACTGCCCCGGCTGGCGGACCTGTGCCGGCATCCCCGGGTCGCCGCCCTGGGGGAGGCGGGAATCGATCTGTACCGTCTGCCCGGTTCGGGAAGGGAGCAGACCGAGCTTTTTCAGGCCCAGATCCGTATCGCCGGGACCGCGGGCCTTCCTGTGGTCATCCACTGCCGGGACGCGGAAGAGGAGGTCCTGGAGGCGCTGAGGCGCAGTCCCCCCGGGTCCGGCGGCATCATGCACTGCTTTTCCGGGGATTACGAGGCGGGAAAGAATTTCCTCGATCTGGGATTGCACCTGTCCTTCGCGGGGAACCTCACCTACCCGAAAAACCGCTCCCTCCGGGAGGGAGCCGCCCGCTACCCCTCGGACCGGATTCTGGTGGAGACCGACTCCCCCTATCTGGCGCCCCAGCCGCTGCGGGGAAGGCCGAACCACCCTGGAAACGCCGCCGTCACCCTGGGCTTCCTGGCCCGGCTGCGGGGGACCTCTCCGGAGGAACTGGCCCTCCGGACGGCGGAAAATTTCTCCCGCCTCTTTCCCCTCATCCCCTTAGCGGGAGGCGGATCGTGATTTCCGTCCCCCGGCCCACCTCGCTGCGGATCGCCAGGCTTCCCCCGTGGGATTCCACAACGTTCTTGACGATGACGAGCCCCAGCCCCGAACCGCCCCGGCCGGAGACCGAATAGAAGGGCTCGAAGACCCGGGAGAGGACCTCGGCGCTCATGCCGATGCCGGTGTCGCGAAAGGTCAGAAGCAGTACCGAATCCCCCTGTTCCGCCGTCACGGAGATCTGCCCCCCCGACGGCATGGCTTTGCGGGAATTGTCGCAGAGGTTGATGAAGACCCTGAGCATCCTCTCCTCGTCGAAAATGACCGGCTCCGGGCATTCCCCCCGGATTTCCAGCGCAACCCCCGCCCTTTCCAGGCTGTCCCGGAGGGCCTCCCGGGCTTTGTCGAAGAACTGCGGGAGAGACACGATGGACAGGGACAGACGGATTTCACCTCTGCTGTAATCCAGAAGCTCTTCCACGAACCGGTTCAGCCGATCCACCTCCTTCATGATCCCCGCCGCGTATTTCCGGATCCTCTCTGGTTCGTCCCGATGGAGCAGCGCCATTTCGGCGTATCCCCGGACGATGGAAACGGGGTTCCGGATATCATGAAAAACGAGGGAGGAGAGCTTCCCCAGGTTCGACAGGCGCTCGGACCGGAGCAGTTCATCCTGGGCGGCTTTGAGCTCCTCGTTGGCCCGAAGGAGTTCCATGTTCCTGTCCCGCAGCCCCTGAACGAAGACCTCGTTGCTCCGCCGGACGATGGCCGACAGTGACCGCAGCAGGCTCAGCGCGATGGAGCTGTTGCCCCGGAGAATCTCATGAAAGTCGTCCCGGGAAACGGAAAAAGCCCGGACCCTGGTCCGGGTGACGACGGTGGCGCTCCGGGGAAGATCGTCGATGAGCGCCATCTCCCCGAAAAGATGGCCCTTGTCGTGAACCGCCAGAAGGTCCGGCCGCATCCCGTAGTAATCCTTCCACACTTCCACGCCGCCCTGGGAGATGATGTACAGGCAGTCCGCCCTGTCGCCTTCCGCGAAAACAACGGAACCCTTCGAAAAGGTCGTTTCCCGGCACACCGCGGCCAGGCCGGCGATGTCGGCATCGGAAAGATCGCGAAACAGCGCGACATTCCGGATGAAATCGAAGGCCTTTTCCTCGGCGCCCGCCCTCATGGAAATCTCCCGAAGAGGGGCATGAAAAAGCCCCGCCGAAAAGGGCGAGGCTCAGCGGTGCGGATCTTCAGGGGGAGGCTACCAGGCATCGATCATGTCGTCCTGATCCCGGTTTTCTTCCCCGAACAGGTCGGTGACGGCCCGCAGATCGTCCAGGTAGATATAGTAGCTTCCATAGGCCTCCATCAGGTCGCAGTCAATGGAGAAACCCAGAAACTTGATTCCCGACAGAATGCCGTAATGGGGGTTCCGCTGCTCCACCGTGGGGGGAATGGCCACCACCATCTGTTTCCATCCCACGAAATTGAGCTTTCCCACCTCCAGCTCGAACCTGCGGCCGGCGAAATCCTCGAAACGGGCCTTCAGGGTGTGGTTGAAATTCCGGCCCACCACCCAGACCGAGAGGGTTTTAACGACCCCGGCAATGGCCAGCGGCCGGGTGGGGGACACGGAAATGAGCGCATTGGAACGCCGGAAGAACTCCGTCTTTACCCCCAGGACATACTTGTCCTCCTCCCGGATGCCGATGGCTTCCTCGGCGGGGATGGGCTTCTTCGCCGCCGACCCCCCTTCGAGCCTTCGGGCGCTCACCACTCCGTCATCCAGGGAAACAACGGCCTGCCAGAAGCCGGCGTCTTCGAACTTCGACAGGGAGACTTCCTTCAGTTTCTGCTGGGCCGTATCGGCGCCGATGCTTTCCGCCACCGGGCGGCCAGGGCCGGGAAGGGGCTCGGCCCTTTCAACCTGGGAATAAACGACGGCCCCCACAAAAAGTAGAAGTATTCCAATAAGGGTCTTTTTCATAGCCAGCTCCTAATTTTTTCCCGTCCCTTGGGACCAGAGTTTCTCCACGAACTCGGGATCCGCCAGATCCTCCCCGTCGAAGAGGGATTCGAACATGTCGGTGAAGACCTTCACTTCATCCATGTAAAAATAAAAGTCGTTCACCCTCTCGGTGGGCCGGGTCCACAGCACGAACTTGACCAGTTCCAGCCGCTTCAGAGACGGCGCCTGCATTACGGCCTGGGAGATGTGGCCGGGGATGCTGACCTGCAGGTTCCGCCAGCCGATGAAATTGAGGTCTCCGACCTTCAAAACGTGGGTTATCCCCTTGTGGTCCATGATGTGGGCCTCGAGGTAATAGTTGAAGTTCGAACCCCAGACCCAGAGGTCCATGTTTTTTGCCCTTCCGGGAATGGGGATCGTCCGGGGCTCCAGTTTGCCGCCCTCCCCTTTTCGGGCCGGGATGATTTCGATGAAGTTGTACCCCCTCCGGTCGAACTTGCCGTGGACACCGAAAACCCTGAGCTCCCGGTCTTTCGGAGCCTTCCGATACAGGGCATCCGGCCAGGTGGCGATAAAGGCGGATTTGGGGAAAACGTCCTCCCCCTTGTCGGTCTTGATTACCGAGGAGAACTTGCTGCCCCGAACCATCCAGGGACTGCCTTCGGGGTCGTCGAAGTTTTCGATGATCCGGGATTGGAGATTCGCCGTCACCTCATCGGAAACCCCCGGAAGGAGAAAGGATAGTATCAGGCATATAGCGAGGAGTCCGCCTTTTTTCATTTTCCACTCCTTTGGTTTTAGCTCCCTTATCGGCAAAAACTATAAAAGATTATATTTCTATCAGTTAGCTTTGTCAAATAGTTTGCCTTCCAGGACCATGGGAATCTCGATCAGGGCCCCCCTTCCGGCCCCGCTTCTCAGGGCGGCGGCCACCGCGGCGGCGTAATCCTTTCCCACGACCCCCGCCACCCGGGCCGTCTCCAAGAGGGGGAGATCGCCCGCCTCCGCCAGAAAGACCGGGACGGGCTTCTCTTTGAGCAGCAGGTCCAGGATGGCGGCGCTCCGGGGCCCGGCGAGAACCACCACCAGGGGAGGGTTCCCGGCGATTTTCCCCCGCACCTGAACCCGGAGTTCCTCCAGGCCCGTTTCCGGAAGAACCTCGACGGTGTCCAGCTCCAGGCCCGCCCGGGCGGCGGCGGCGGCGAAGACGCCGCCCAGACCCCGGTCCAGGAAGGCCGCCGTCGGTCCCTTGCCCGCTCCTGCCTCTTCGACCGTTTTTCGTATCCGCCCCGCCGCCCGGTCCAGGGCGGGGCCGGGATCGAAGCGGACCCAGACATAGGGCGAGGGGGCGGGGGGGTCCGAAGGAGCGTCGAGGCAGAAAAAGCGGGTCTCTTTCCACCGCTCCGCCAGCCCCTCCAGATCCGCCGCGGCGAAGGCTCCTAGGAAAACCTGTTGGGGGGCCTTGTCCCGGAGGTAATCGTCCAGAAGCTCCGCCAGGGGGGCTCCCGGCGGGATATGCAGGACCGCCGGGGAGATGCCCGTTTCGGCCCTGACCTTTTTTCGCAGCGCCTCCGCCCCCAGCACGGGGGCCCAGTAGGGGTCCTCCACCAGCACGGCGCCGCCGGAGCAGCCGGAAAAAAGCGACATCAGAAGCAGCCCGGCGGCGAGCCGCCGAGCCACCCCCTTCCACCCCGGTGAGATCAATCCCGCATGGTGCCGCCGTTCACCATCATGCTTTCGCCGGTGATGAACCTGGCCCGGGGACTGGCCAGGTAGGCCGCCGCGAAGGCCACATCCTCGGGATCGCCGATCCGTTTCAGGATGCTGTTGTCGATGAACTTCTGGTTTTCCGCCGCCCCCGCGGCGTTGGCCATGGCGGTGACGATCCTGCCCGGGCAGATGTTGTTGGCGGTGATGTTGTCGATCCCCACCTGCTGGGCCAGATTCCGGGTGAAGGCCAGTACCCCGCCCTTGGAGGCGGCGTAGCTGCAGGCCGCCACGGTGCCGCCGTGCTTCCCCGCTTCGGAGGAGAGGTTGATGATCCTCCCGTATTTCCGTTTCCGCATCCCCGGCAGGACGGCCTTGGAGAGGAAGAACATGGCTTTCAGGTTCACCGCCATCACCAGATCCCATTCCTCCTCGGAGATGTCCTCGATCTTGTGCAGCGGGTGGATGCCCGCGTTGTTCACCAGTATCTGGATGCCCCCGAACTCCTTTTCCACCTCCGCCACGAAGGCTTCCACCTCGGCCTGTTTCGTTATGTCCAGGACCCGGGGCAGCACCCGGGCGCCGGTGGCCTTCCGGATCTCGTCGGCAGTTTCGTTGAGGGCCTCGGCCTTGATGTCCACCAGGGCCAGTCCCGCCCCCCGGGAGGCCAGTTCCAGGGCGATGGCCTTTCCGATTCCCTGGGCCGCCCCGGTGACGATGGCGGTGTGCCCTTTCAGTTCCTGATTTCCCATATTCTCTACCACTCCTCTTTTTTCAGAATCGGCGCCAGGTAGCCCATGGATTTTCGAACGTCCTCGGCGAAGGAGGTTTTGATGTTCGCCTCCAGGGCCACCCGCCCCGTGTAACCCAGAGCGTCCAGAACCCCGACGATTCTCTTGAAATCCAGGGCCCCGAAGCCGGGGAGAAACCGGTTGTTGTCCGACAGATGGAAGCCGATGAAACGCCCCCGGTGGCGGATCATGGCGGCTTCCATGTTGGATTCTTCGATGTTCATGTGCCAGGTGTCCGGAAGGATGTGAACCCAGGGGTTCCCCCGGTCCTGGGCCTGTTCCCGGACCAGGTCCCAGGTGTCGTCCAGACCGTTCCCCAGGGGGGACTCGAAACGGTTGATGGCCTCCACCACGAAGGGGGTCTCCAGCCGTTGCGCTTCGGGGGCGATATCGGCGATGGACTCCTTCAGCTTCTCCCGGTGGGCCGGCGAGTTCTCCCCGGCGGCCGCCTTCAGGTAGCCCGCCACCACGCCGCCCCCCAGCTCCCGGGCGAAGGCCAGGAAGCCCCTGGCCCGGCGGACCGATTCCTTCCGGCGTCCCTCCTCCGTCGAGGCCAGGGACAGGCCGGCGGTCTTGGCGGTGAGGCCGGTGGCGAAAATGGAGAAGACAAGACCGAAGTCGCCGAGGAAACTTTTCAGTTTCGCCGGGTCCACCCTGTCGGGTTCCCGGATGTTCAGCTCCACCCCGTCGAAACCGAGTTCGCGCAGGAGCCGCAGATTGTCGATGAAATCCCGGTCCCTCTCATACAGGTCCGGCAGGACGGTCTGGATGGCCAGAAAGTATCGGTACCGCACGGAGCCCCCTTTAGGACATGAGCTGTCCGCCGTTCACCTCCAGGATCTCCCCGGTGATGAAGCTGGAAAGCTGTTCCGAGGCGAGAAACAGCGCCGGCCCCGCCACCTCCTCCGCGGTGGCCCCCCGCCCCATGGGGATGGAGTCGATCATGCCCTTCAGCTGTTCCGGTTTGGTGTACTTGTCGTGGAAGGGGGTCAGGATGATCCCCGGCGCAATGGCGTTGACCCGGATCTTGAAGGGGGCCAGCTCCTTGGCCAGACCCCGGGTGAAGGTGGACACCGCCGCCTTGGAGGAGGCGTAGATCACCGCTCCGCCGCCGCCGCCGTTCCTGGCGGCGATGCTGGTCAGGTTGATGATGCTCCCTCCCCTCTTTTTCATGTAGGGGATGACCAGTTTGCAGACCCGGAAGGTGGAGGCCATGTTGAGGTCCATGACCTTCTGGTACATCTCGTCGGGCATCTCTTCGATGGCGTGCCGGTCCAGGAGACCGCCGGCGTTGTTGACGAGGACATCGATGCGGCCGAACTTCTTGACCACCTCCTTGACCATCCCGGCGGTGGCCTCCGGATCCAGAACATCCGCCTGGACCAGGAAGGTGTCCCCCCCCTTCTTCGCCTTGATCTTCTTCGCCACCGCCTGCGCCTCTTTCTCGCTGGCGTTGTAGTGGAGCGCCACCTTGGCCCCCGAGGTTCCGAAGGCCATCGCCATGGCGGCGCCGATGCCGGTGCTCGCTCCGGTGATGAGCACCACTTTTCCGTCGAATCTGATGTCCATGTCTCTCCTCCTTGGATTGGTCGGATCAGAGGCCCGTGATGGGCCGCAGGGGTTCCATTTCTTTTTCGTCCGCCACCATGATGTACAGGTACAGGCCCGCGGGACTCAGGGAATCCATCAGCAAACGCAGCTCGTCCGGCGAGAAGGATCCCCGGATCACCAGAGGCTTCCGGGCCTTCTGCACCATCCGGAAATAGGGCACCATGGTGTCCACCGGCGGGCCGCCCACGTCGTTGTTGATTTCATAGCAGCGGATGGTGGGGATGTCCAGCATCTGGTCCAGCACGATCATGCTGGTGGCGTGCAGGTGGATGAAGCTGCAGTTGAAGCTCGCCGAAACCCGGGCGTCCACCGGGGCCAGGTACTTCCGGTACAGCTCCGGGGACAGCACCGCCACCGCGTCCTCCTGCATCCGGATTATGGTGTCCGGGGCCCAGATATTGTACTGGGCGTCGTAGTAGCCGCCATGGAAGGTGGGGATCCTCTCCCAGGCCGCCCTGGTGATGTCGATGAAGAAGGTCCCCATCCGCTCCAGAAACCGCTGCGTCGGCTCCGGGTCCAGCATCAGGTCCACCACGGTCTGCTCGTGCCCCCGCATGCTCACCACGTAGTCCAGGGGCCCGTTCAGCGTCCCGTGGGAGATGGGGTAGCGGCCGGCGGAGCGTTCCACCAGCACATCGATGAACCGGATGTACTTTTTAAACCAGGGTGATTCCCGGTCGAAGCCCACCCCCTCCACCTCGTCCCAGGAGAGATTGCGCTCCCGGGCCACCACGTTCCCCGGCAGGACCCGCATCTCGCAGCCCAGGGCGCCGTCCCCCCAGAAAACCGCCTGGGACGGGGAGGCCCCCCGGAGGATGTCGTCGTCCATGGTTTCCCCCTCCCGGAGGAGCCGCTCCTGGTCATCCAGGAAATCCTCCGGGACCACCATGTCCGGGGTCAGGGGCTTGTCCTTCTCCCAGGCCGCACTGGCCCGGAACTCGTCCAGCGGGAACCAGCTCTTGTAGGAGAATCCCACCAGGGGCCGCTTCACCGGGGACAGGTTCCACCATTTCCGGTACCCGTCGATCTTCGCCGGGTCGTTGCCGAACTCATATTTCATGGGTTTTCCTTTTTTCAGTTCATCTCGAAGCCGCCGTCCACGTTCAGGGTCTGCCCGGTGATGTAGTCCGCGTCGGTGGAGCACAGAAAGGCCACGGCGGCTGCCATGTCCTCCAGACTGCCGGGGCGCTTCAGCGGGATCCGGGCGATGAACTCGTCGCTGGACTTTTTGGCGTCGATGCCGAAGGCCCTCTCCTTCTCCCTGTTGTTGTCCTCCCACATCTTGGTCATCACCACGCTGGGGGAGACGGCGTTGACGTTGATGTTGTAGGGGGCGAAGGCCAGGGCCGCCGACTGGGTGATGCTGATCACCGCGGCCTTGCTGGCGGCGTAGGCCAGCTGGTAGGCCCGGCCCCGGCGGCCGGAGATGGACGTGAAGGTGACGATCTTCCCGTAGGACCTGTCCGCCCGCCCCTCCCGCTTCACCTCCTCCGGGACCCGCTCCACCATCCGGCGGGCCACGGCCTGCACGGCGAAGGCCGTGCCCTTCTGGTTCACCGCGATGACCCTGTCCCACTCCGCCTCGGAGACATCCAGGAAGCTGTTGCTCTGCACGATGCCGGCGGTGTTGACGAAGATGTCGATGCCGCCGAAGGCCGCCACGGTCCTGTCCACCGCGGCGGCGATGTCCCTGATGTCGGCTATATTGAGCTTCAGAGCCAGGGACTTCCGCCCCAGACCGGCTATTTCCGCCGCCGTGGCCTCCGCGGCCTCCGGGACGATGTCCGCCGCCGCCACATCAGCCCCCTCCCGGGCGAGGCGCAGGGCCACGGCCTTCCCTATTCCCGCCCCGCCCCCGGCGACCAGGGCCGTCTTTCCGGCAAAACGCTTTTCCATTTTATTCCCCCCGTCCGACGCCATAGACATCGTGGGCGATCTCCAGGAGCCAGGCTTCCAGGCGCCGGCCGTACTCCGCCAGGAAGGCCGGCGTAAGTTCATAGAGCCTGTCCCGGCAGACGAACCGGTTCTTCCCGTCCCGGCGCCCCACGGACACGAAGAGGTAGTAGTGGAAAAGTTTCCTGTCGGGATGGGGAACCGGGTCCGCCTCGTACTCCCGGATGCACTCCTTCGCGAAAGCCGAGCCCTTCCCGGCCTCCCCCCGGACGAACTCCAGGACATCCGTGAACCAGTAGTCGAAAAGGTCCGGCTGCATCTCGTAGAGGGTCCGGGCGAACATCATCTGCTGCATGGGGGATATCTTGAAGTTGATCCGCCCCCGGGTGGCCCGGCCGAAGACCTGCCGGGTTTTTCTGCCCAGATCGTCCCCGGAGTGGCAGTCCAGCATCAGGTTGTAGGCCTCGGCGATGCCGGAGATGATCCGCACCCGCTTTTCCAGGCCCTCCAGGCCGTCGGGGCAGCGGTAGTCGGTGCTCTTTTCGACGCCGAAATTGGGGGCCAGATGGGTCACCGGCAGATGACGCCGCTGCATTTCCACCGCCAGGAACACCACCTCCTCGGGGGTGGTGATGCATTCGCAGGTGGCGAACTCCGCGGGATTTTCGTCGATGGACAGTTCCATGTCGAAGGGGACGTCTTTCTTCAGTTTTTTGGCGTGGGCGTGCAGGGCTTCCATGGCATCCAGGGCCTTCCAGTACTTGCCCACGAAGCGGCCGATGTCGGCGTCGGAGAAGGCGTAGGCGCGCCCGTCGATGGTCCTTTTTCTTCCGTGATAGGAAAGGACGTCCTTTTTCAGCCCGTCGTCCGCCAGGACCTCGTCCAGATAGGCCCGGGCCCTGGCGGGGCTTTTCACCTTCAGGGCGGCGTAATCCAGGATGTCCGACACGTCCATGGTGAAGAAGGTGTAGTGCCGGGCGGCGGCCACCACCCGTTTGGCCCGGTCCAGCCCCTCGGGCCCCCGTTTGACCTGGATATGGTCCGCGTCCGCTCCGTACCGGGGGTAGCTGGGGGCCTGCAGCGCCGCGATGACCCCCGCGTGGAGGAGCCCCTCGAAGGTGCTCCCCGCGTGCCCCTCGGCGATGGTTCCGAAGCTGAAGAGATAGTTCTCGTGGGCCGGCTTTCCCGCCTTCAGATCATCCAGGAGGTTCAGTTCCCGCAGCGAGTTCTGGATGGCGTTGGCGGCGAAGCCCCCTTTCTCCATGGCCCGGAAGGCGGCGGGCCAGATCGCCGTGGTGTGGCGGTTGCCGATGCCCAGCCGTGGGACCGTGCCCAGGGCCCGGGGGGCCTTCTCGGGGTTCACCTCCCGGAGATAGGTCTCCAGGGTCTTCATGTCCGTGGGGAAGGCGGAAAGAACCAGGTCCCCGTCCAGCGGCATCACCCCCAGAGGTTTGCCCAGAACGGACTCCCGGGCCCCCCGTCCCGTCTGGATGAAGAGGTTCTGCCCGTCGGGAAGGCCCGCCAGAACGATGTCGTCCCCCCGGGACGGAGCATGGGACCCGGGGTACAGGGTGATCCCCCCGGCCGAGGGAAGCCGGGGTTTTCCCATGGCCGCCGCCGCCTTCGTCCAGAAGGCCGCCCCCGCCGCCTCCACGGCCTTCCAGGCCGCGGAGGCGTCCCAGGTGGTGGTGTCCAGGACCGCCGGGTTCCTGGCCGGGTCCAGCACAAGCTTGCCGATTTTTACCGTTGCCATAACGCCTTCCTTTCTCAGCCTTCGTAGTAGGGTATCGTCTGGGGCCCCTCGGGAAGCACGCAGATCTTCGCGCCCTTCCCGATCTTCTTCACCAGCCGGGCCACAAGCTGTTCGATGGAGGCGCAGGCCTTCAGGTGCGCTCCGGTGATCTGCTCCTCCGTAAGGCCGGTGGTGTAGACATGGATATCCGCCTTCTGGGCCAGGATCCCCAGGATCTGGGCCTGCCACTGGTCGTCCACCATGAAACCGTCGCTGCGGATCCGGGCCAGAAGGTCATCCACATCCCGGGCCTCCCGGAGCAGGCGGCCGAAGGAGCCGTGGTCGGGGATCCCGTCCCAGCACTCCGCGGCGATGATGATGACCCCCCCGGGCTTCACCACCTTGGCGGCGGCGCTCATGCCCTTCACCGCCTGGTACAGGTTCAGGTCCAGGGGGTAACCGGAGTTGGAGGTGATGACGATGTCGAAGAGGCTGTCGGTGCGGACCATGGCGGTTTTCCTGACGAACTCCGTCCCCTTGCGGTGGGCCTTTCGCCACTCTCCGGCGAAGGAGGCGGTGATGTCCTTGTCCCTGTTCAGCGTCACATTGACCAGAAAATCCGGCTTCACCATATCCGCCGCCTGGCCGACTTCGATCTGTACGGGGTTTCCGTCCAGAACCCCCCAGACGGCCTTGGGGTCGTCCATGGTCCGGGCGTTGTGGTTCCGCATCACCGTTTCCAGGTGGGCCATCCCGGGCATCACCGCCTTGCCGCCCCCGGAGAAGCCGGCGAAGAAATGGGGCTCGATGAAGCCCGTGAGGATCTTGAAAGAAACATTCACGAAATCCTTGTCCAGAAGAATTTCATTGCCCGTGGAGGTGGTGCCCATGGAGACATGCCGTCCCTTCGCCCGGGCGTCGTTCTGCACGATACGGTAGGAGTCCACCACCTCCCGGGTGAGCATCCCCACCAGTTCCTCCTCCGTGTTGAGCCGGTGGGTCCCGGTGGAGTTGAAGAGGGTGATTTTGTCCCGGGGGACCCCCGCCCTCTCCAGCTCCTCCAGGATGACGGGGATGATGATGTGGTTCGGCGTGGGGCGGGTGATGTCGCTGAACACCACCCCCACCGTGTCGCCGGGTTTCACCATGGCCGCCAGGGGCGGCGAACCGATGGGATTGCGGAGAGATTCGGCGACGACCCCTCTCTGGTCCGGGGCTGCCGGAACGAACTGAGGCTCCACAACCGTGACGGACACGCCGTCGGGCAGGTCCACGTCCAGGCCTGTTTTACCGTATGCGAGTTTTATCTTCATCGCCTTTATCTCTCCTCCCGTGGGATCAGACGTTCTTGATGAGGGACAGATTCCCGTCCCGGGCGGCCGTCAGAATCGGCCCCATGTACTCGTCCACCATCTCCGCCGTCAGCGGCACCGGCATGTTTTCCAGCTTCATCTTGAGCTGGGGGTCCTTGGCCGCCACCAGGGCCCGGTCGATGTGGCCCTGTGTGAAGCCCTTCACCTCGGTGAGCCTGGTGGGGAAGTTGATCCGCTTGGCGAAGGCGAACATCGCCTCGGCGGTGGCGGTCCCCAGTTCCTTGGCGTTCATCTTGGAGGGGTCCCCCTGGAGGTATCCCGCGTCCCGGTAGACCTCCGCCACCAGCCGCAGGGGCTCCATGATGGCGGGGGCGAAGAACACCAGATAGTAGGGGTTCATCAGGGCGCAGGCCCGGCCGTGGCTCAGGATGTCCACCAGGGAGAAGCTGGTCAGGTGAGGGCCGTTGGTCCCGCCGATCATGATGGCGTAGCCCCCCAGATCGGTGGCCAGACAGAGGGCTTCCCTGCCCCTGGCGTCCCGGGGGTCGGCGATGACCCGGGGCAGATAGTCCAGGATGAGCTTGATCCCCGGACGGGCGAGCTCCGCCACCTTGCCGTAGTTGGGCTTGCCCACCAGGCCGAAGAGCACCTCCAGGATGTGGGCGATGCCGTCCAGGGCCCCGTCGGAGGTGAGACTCACCGGAGCGGAATGGGTGACCTCGAAGTCGAAGACCGGGAACCGGGGGACGATGGCGTCGTCCACGATGAGTTTCTTCTGGCCCGACGTGTAATCGGTGATGTTGGAGTACTTGGTGAGGTGCGCCCCGGTGCCGGCGGCGGTCTGGATGGCCATGTGGGGCTTCAGGGTCTTTCCCGCCGCCTTCGCCTTGGCCGTCACCAGGCCGGTGCCGAAATACTCGTCCACCCCGCCGCCCAGGGTCCGCAGCGCCTCCGCGGCCTTGGCGGCGTCGATGGTGCTGCCGCCGCCGAAGCTCACCACCATCTCCGCCCCGGAGGCCTTCAGCTCGTCGGCAATCCGCAGCAGATCCTCCCGAGGGGCGTTGGCCGCCGCTCCCACGATGACGGAGATATCCTTCACCCCCGCGGCGGCGAGGTTTTTCCTGATCCGCTCCACATAGGCGTCCACCCCGGGATACTCGGTGTAGATCAGGGCGATCTTCTTCGCCGTCTTCGCCACCACGGGCCCGATCCTGTCCAGGACCCCGTCGCCGTAGAGGTAGGAGTCTCCCTTCCAGTCCTTCATCAGTTTTTTCGCCGCATCAAAATCGTTCATTTCGTGTCCTCCAAAATATTTGGTTCTATCCGTCACGCAAGGGCCGGCAGTCCGCGCCGCCCGGTCCCGTTCAGGGAGAGGGTCGCCGCCGCATCAGGGTGATGGCTGTCCGTTCCCGGACGCCGTCACGTCCCCGCCACCACGGCCATCCGCTCCCGCACCATGCCGCTCATCTCCCGGTAGATCCCGATGAACTGGGTCAGGGTTTCCCGCACCGGGGCCCAGTCCGCCACCACCTCCGCGTCTTTCGCTTCCAGCGTCAGGGGCCGGCGAGGCCGGGCGAAATCCCCGTCCTCGGGGGTCCACCAGGACTGCCGGAAAATTTCACTCCCCGCCATGACCTCCAGATCCGACGCCGGGGTATGGGAATCCAGGGAGTCGGTTTCCAGAGGCCTTTCGTGGGCGTCGTAGGCCCGGCGGACATTGGGGAAGATGGTGATCACCGGAATGCCCCAGAGTTCGGATATGTCCGGGATCCAGTCCTCGTAGATCCGCAGCGACGCGATCATGATCTTCACCTTGTTCTTGTCCACCCCCAGCCCCCCCTGGTCCTGGGGGAAGTAGAGCCTCCGGGCCGCCTTCCGCGCCACCTCCACCCCGGCCCACCGGGCGGCTTCCACGCCCCCGGCAACCTGGCCCTTCTTCAGTTCGTCCCGCACCGGGAATGCCAGACGGCCGTTCATGATGGCGATGTAGGAGATGAGCTGGCGCCCCTTCTGCAGCGCCTTGGCGAAGGGGAGGGACTGGAAGAGGCTGAAGGTCAGGGTCACGGTAACTCCTATCCCCCGGGCGGTGAGCTTCTCCGCCGCGTGGAGGCCCGCCGCGGTGGAGGGCACCTTGATGACCACGTTGGGGACCCCGCCCAGCCGCCTTTCCAGCTCCTGGTAAATCAGAGTGGCCTCCGCCACCATTTTATCCCCGTCGTTGTGAGCCTTGGGGTTCACCTGCAGACTGACGTACCCCCGGCGGCCCCGGGTGGTCAGAAAGATGGGCCGCAGGAGCCGGCAGTTCCGCTCCACCACCGCGACGGTGACGAAGTTGTTGATGTCTTCTATCGTTTCGGTGAGTTTCTCGTCGTTTCCGCTGAGCGCCTCTTGCAGCTTCGCCTTCGAGTAACGGGACAGGATGACCTCGTCCACCCGGCTGTTCCAGTAGGCGGGGTCGATGTCCCAGGCCAGCTTGATCAGCACCGGGTTGGTGGTGACGAAGGAGCCGCCCAGCCAGATGACGTAGTTCAGGAACTCCGCGTAGTCGTTCCCGATCTCGGTGAAAAGGTCCCCTTCCAGGTTGGCCTTCGCCGCCCTCCGGAGGTTGGACGTCTCCGTTTCCCCCGCTATGGTCCTGACGAAACCGGAGAGGTCCGCGCCGGCCAGGTTGTCCGCCAGGCGGCCCGCCTCCTCGTCCGACAGGGCCTCGGCCTTGAAGCGGGAAAAAGCCTCGGTCCGGAGAAACCGGCGCAGCTCCTCCGCCGCCCCCTTCTCCCGGGCTTCCAGGGCCTCCAGCCGCCCCAGGACCTCCGCCGCCTGCGCCGCCACATCCCGGGCCGCGAGGCCTTTCAGAAGATGCCATTCCGGCACGAAAGAAGAGAGATCCAGGGCCAGATAGGTCAGAAAGCGCAGCATGTCCACCTTCGTCCGGGGCGGCGCGGAGGCGATCTCCCGGTCCAGGAAATCAAGGACACCGCCCAGCCGGGAGGCGAAGCCCGCGGGGTCGGTGAAGTGCATTAAAACCCCCCGGGCCCCGGGGTCGTCACCCCTCCGTATCCTGTCCCGAAGGGCCTCGTCCGAAAGGGCCGTTTCGGCGGCCCGCTCCCGGGCGATTCGTTCTTCCAGTTCCTTTTCGATACTCATGTCCCCTCTCCTATTCGTAGACGAAGCCGTCGATCCGGAGCACCGCGTCCCGGGAGGCCAGTATATGGGCCTGCATAGCCTTTTCCACCCGATCCTCATCCTTCGACAGAAGGGCGTCCACGATGCTCGCGTGCTCCTCGTTGGTGTCGCTGATCCGCAGGGGGAGCCTCCCCGCCAGGATCCGCATCCGCTGGTTCTGGTCGATGACGGAGCCGTAGATCATCTTCAGATGGCGGTTGCCGGCGCATTCGATGATGTAACCGTGCAGTTCCCGGTCGTGCCGGAACCACTCCAGAGGGGCGGAGGAGTTCATGCCCCCACCGCTGAATCGGCGGCGGAAGCCTTCCAGGACCTGGGGGTCCATGCTCCGGCAGGCTATCCGCGCCACCTTGGGCTCCATGAAGAGCCTGATCTGATAGATCTCGTGAATGTCCTTCAGCGAAATCTGGGAAACGAAGGTCCCCTGGCGGGGAAAGATCACCACCAGGTTCTCCTTCTGCAGACGCAGGAGGGCCTCCCGGATGGGAGTCCGGGAGGTCCCGAACTCCCCCGCCAGGATCTCCTCGGAAATCACCGCCCCGGGCAGCATCTCGCAGTTGACGATCCTGTCCTTGAGATGGCTGTACACTTTCTCCTGCAGAGCCTGCACGGGGTATCGTCCTTTACCGGAGCCGGCGGGCCATTCCGTCATTTTCCCCTGACAAGGCCCCTGGCCTTCCCGGCGATGGCTCCCGGAGTCAGTCCATATTTTTCCAGCAGCTTCTCGTAATCCCCGGATTCGGCGAAGGTGTCCTGCACCCCCACGAAGGCCATGGGCACGGGGTGTTTGCGGGCCAGAAGCTCCGCCACCGCCCCGCCGAGCCCTCCATGGACGGAATGCTCCTCGGCGGTGACGATCCGTCCCGTCTTCCGGGCGCATTCCAGCACCAGTTCCTCGTCCAGGGGCTTGATGGTGCTCATGTTCACCACCCCCGCGGAGATGCCCTCCTTTTCCAGGGCTTCCGCCGCGTCCAGCGCCTTGTGCACCATGTAACCGGTGGAGATGATGCTCACATCCCTGCCGTCCCGGAGGATCTTCCCCTTTCCGATCCGGAAAGGCTCCCGGGAATAATCGGTCAGCACCGGGGTTTCATTGCGGTGCAGCCGCAGATACACCGGCCCCTGATGCAGGATCGCCGCTTCCGTGGCCGCGGCGGCCTCCCCCCCGTCGCAGGGGGACAGGACCGTCATGTTGGGCAGGCTGCGCATGAAGGCGATGTCCATGATGGCGTGATGGCTCGCCCCGTCGTAGGAGTCCGAGAGTCCCGCGTAGGCTCCGGCGATCTTGACGTTCAGGTTGGTGTAGGCCATGAGGCTGCGGATCGGGTCGGCGCATCTCAATACCATGAAACAGGCGAAGGTGTTGATGAAGGGGATCTTCCCGGTGGTGGATATCCCCGCCGCCATGGCGGCCATGTTCATCTCCGCGATCCCCACATTGAAAAACCGGTCGGGGTGCGCCTGGGAGAACATGATGGTCCGGGTGGAGCTGGCCACATCGGCATCAAAAACAACGAGATCCTTGTATTTTTTTCCCAGTTCCACGAGGGCTTCCCCGTAGGCCTGGCGCATGGCTTTTCCCATCACACGGGCCATTATTTGCCTCCTCCCAGCTCCGCCTTGGCGGCTTCGTATTCTTCCCGGCTGATGGGTTTCCCATGCCAGGTGTTCTTTCCTTCCATGAATGAAACGCCCTTGCCCTTGACGGTCCGGGCCACGATGATCGTGGGCCTGCCCTTCACGGCCTTCGCCCTGTCCAGGGCGTCGGCGATCTCCTCCACCTTGTGGCCGTCGATCTCGATGACGTGCCAGCCGAAGGATTCCCACTTGGCCCTCACGTCCCCCAGCGGCATGATCTCGTCGGTGGTGCCGTCCAGCTGCACCTTGTTGTAGTCCAGAATGGCGGTGAGATTGTCCAGACCGAACTTGGCCGCCGACATCGCCGCTTCCCAGACGATGCCTTCCTGGATTTCCCCGTCCCCCAGGAGGACATAGGTGCGGAAGTCCCGGCCGTCCATCCTCGCCCCCAGGGCCATCCCCTGGGCGGCGGAGAGCCCCAGACCCAGGGGACCGGTGGACAGTTCCACCCCCGGGGTCTTTTTGGCGCAGGGGTGTCCCTGCAGATGGCTTCCCAGCTGCCGCAGGGTTTCCAGGTCCTTCTCAGGGAAGAAGCCCTTCTTCGCCAGGGCCACATAGAGGATGGGGGCCGCGTGCCCCTTGCCCAGAACGAAGCGGTCCCGGTCGGGCCACTTCGGATTTTTGGGGTCCACCCGCATCTTCTCGAAGTACAGGGTGGTCACGATCTCCACGGCGGACAGGGAGCCGCCGGGATGGCCGGTCTGGATCTTGAACAGGGTGTCGATGATGGTGTTCCGGAACTTTCCGGACAGGCCTTCCAGAAGGGCCTTGCGATCCGCCTGCAGCGCCATAATCACTCTCCTTTAGCCCGCCCCGAAGAGCAGGTTCGGCAGAAAAAGTACAATCTGTGGGACATAGGTAAGGAAGAACAGGACCAAAGTCAATACCACGATATAGGGCCAGACCGCCTTGGCGATCTTTTCGAAGGACACATTGGAGACCCCCGCCAGCACGTAGAGAACCATCCCCACCGGCGGCGTCAGCAGTCCGATCATCAGGTTCAGGATCATGATCAGCCCGAAGTGGACCGGGTCGATGCCGAAGCCTTCCACCACCGGCATCAGCACCGGGGTCAGAATCGTCAGGGCCGAGATGGTTTCCATGAAGGTCCCGGCGATGAGGAGCAGGATATTGATGACCAGGAGGGCCACATACCTGTTGGGCAGCGTGGCCAGGAAGAACGAGGAGAGCCTCTGGGGGATCTGCTCGCTGGCCAGGATCCAGCCGAAGAGGGAGGCGCAGCCCACGATGAGCATGACGCTGACGGTGCTGTTGGCGGTCTCCCGGAGCACCCGGACGATGTCCTGCCGGGAGAACTCCCCGTAGGCGATGCTCAGGACCAGCGAATACACCACGGCGATGATGGCCGCCTCGGTGGGGGTGATGACCCCGATGAGGATCCCCCCGATGATGACCACCGGGGTGAGGAGGGCGAAGAAGGATTTGCGGGTCGCGTCCATCAGCTCCCGGAAGCTCGCCCTCTTTTTTTTGGGGTAGCCCCGCCTCTTGCTCTGCACATAGACGAAGACCGACATGGCGGCCCCCATCAGCAGCCCCGGGACGACCCCGGCGATGAAGAGCCGGCCGATGGAGACTCCGGCGATGACCCCGAAGACCACCGCGGGCACGCTGGGGGGGATGATGGGTCCGATGGTGGAACTGGCGCCGGTGACGGCCAGACTGAAGTCCTCCGGATAGCCCGCGTCCTTCATGGCCTTCAGTTCGATGGCCCCCAGCCCCCCGGCGTCGGCGATGGCGGTCCCGGACATGCCGGAGAAGATGATGCTGGCCAGAATGTTGGCATGCCCCAGCCCGCCGGTGATGTGACCCACAACCTTGTCGGCGAAATCGAAGATCCGGGTGGTGATGCCGCCGGTGTTCATGATGGACCCCGCCAGGATGAAGAAGGGCACCGCCATCAGCGGGAAGGAGTCGCCGATCCCCATGGCCATCCTCTGGATGGCCACCAGGGGCGATATGTCGTTGGACACCAGATAGAACAGCGAGCTGGCCAGCAGGGAAAAGGACACCGGGACCTTGACGCAGAGGAGAAGGAAGAAGGAGCCCAGCAGCAGGATCATAGGTTTTCTCCTTTCGTTCTCACCACCCGGACGGTGTCCCCCGCCAGTCGGAGACAGACGATGAGGCAGCCGATGGGGACGGAAACGAAAACCCAGCTCATGGGTATCCCCATGGCGGAGGAGAGGATCTCGTTCTGATCCTCGATGAACCGGATCCCCCAGGGAATGAGGTAGGCGAAGACGGCGATGGACAGGAGGTTGGTGGCGATGGCCACCCCGATTCTCAGGGCCTTCGGGAGACGGACGAAAAACACCTCCATGCTGATGTGGATTTTATGCCGGACCCCGTAGCCGGCGCCGATGAAGGTGACCCAGACGAAAAGATACCGGGCGAACTCCTCGCTCCAGACCAGGGGGCGGTTCACCACGTAACGCATGAAGATCTGCAGGGCCAGGACGAGCCCCATGACGGCGAAGCCGGCCATCACGAAACCCTCTTCCAGTTTGTTCAACAATTTCATGACACCCCTTCCGCTACGGAAAAGGCGCGGGAGGGGAAACCTCCCGCGCCGGGAATCTGCGTTGCCGGATTACCGCAGGGCCTGGATTTTGTTGTAGAGGTCGGGGCCCCAGTTGCTTTCGAAGTCCTTGTAGACCGAGGAGGTGGCCTTGACGAAGGCGGCCACATCGGGCTGGATGACCTGCATGCCCCGGGACTTCATCTCTTCCAGCATCTTCTTCTCGTCGTCCATGATCTCCCTGTCGATGGTGGGGGCCACCTGGTCCACCGAATCGGTGAGGATCTTCCGGAACTCCGGAGACAGGGCCTGAAACTTCTTGTCGCCGACGAAGAGGGGCGTTACCTGGAAGACATGCCCCGTCATGATGATGTGGCTCTGGACCTCGAAGAATTTCTGGGTGTAGATCGTCGGGATGGGGTTCTCCTGGCCGTCCACCACGTTCTGCTGCAGGGCCAGGTACACTTCCGACAGGGCCATGGGAGTGGGGTTGGCGCCCATGGCCCGGGCGTTGGCGACGCTCATGGGCATGTCCGGCGCCCGGAGCTTCATTCCCTTCATGTCCTCGGGGGTGCGGATGGCCTTCTTGGCGGTCACATACCGGGTTCCGTAGTACAGGGTGGCCAGCTCCCGAAGGCCCGTGGCCTTGAGGCAGCCGTCCCAGAGATCCCGGCCCACCGGCCCCTTCAGCACCTTCTGGGCGTGCTCGTAACCGGAGAACAGGAAGGGCCCTTCGAAAATGAGGACGGGTTTGTATCTCTTGCCGATCTCCCCCGGGCCGATGATCACCATCTCGATGACGCCGTTCACGGCCCCGTCGGTGATGTCTTTTTCGCTGCCCAGCTGGGCCGCGGGGAACTCGTTGATGATGAACTTGCCGTTGGATTTCTGCTTCACCACGTCGATGAGCCGTTTGACGCCCTTGGAAAAGGCGTGGGTGGGCTGGTAGCTGTGGGCCAGCTTGTAGGTCACCTCTTTGACGTCCCCGGACGCTTTTTCCGACCCCCCTCCGGCGAAGACGAAGGACCCGGCCAGAAGGCCCAGGACCAGGGCCGTGGCGACAATTTTCCTCATGTGGCACCCCCTCGGATACTAATATGTGAAAGATATATCACGGTTTCATTATGGGGGCGCCCCGGGGAATTGTCAAGCTCGCGTTGTCCCTGAGGCGGCGCGAAGGCCCCTCAGGCGTCGCCTGAGGGGGGTCTGCGCAGATCCTTCAGGAGTCCCAGCCGTCTCTTGGCCGCCAGCCTGTTCCGGCCCGCCGAAGGGGGCGGCCGGGACCGTTTCCGCGGTTTCGGCATCTCCAGGGCCGCAAGCAGGACCGCCTCCAGCCGGGCCGCCGCCAGCTCCTGGTTCCGCAGCCTGCTCCGGGTATCCTGGGCCGACACCGACAGAACCCCCTCCCCGCTGAGGCGGTGGGACAGGCGCCGTCCCATGAGCCGCCTCTCCTCGTCGGAGATCCCCTCCAGAAGTTCCGGCCGCACCGACACCGTCACCCGGGAGCTGGTCTTGTTGACCTTCTGCCCCCCCGGCCCTGAGGAGCGGGAGAAGCGATACTCCACCAGTCGGCGCAGGGAATCGGAGAAGAGGGGGAAGTCCACAATCGCCTATCCCGCCAGGTACCGGTAAATGGACCCGGGAAGGGGTATTCCCTCCTTCCGGTATCGGGCCATGCAGTTGTCCTCGATCTCGCCGGGGACCATGACCCGCTGGAAGCCCGGGGCCGGCGGGATCCGGTGAATCTCGTCGATCATCCTCTGGGTCCGGTCCAGGGCCTCGTCCCGGCTGCCGAAAACCCCGGGGTCGATCATCATGATGAAGTTCGACAGGTCCCGATAGGTCTCATAATCGCCGTACATCTTTTTCAGATGGGGACCGAATACGCCCCCGACCATCAGCCCCGTCAGGGCTTCCACCATGATCGTTATCCCGTAGCCCTTGGCTCCGCCGAAGGGAGGGAGGGCCGCCGCCTTGTGGGGATCGCTGCATTTGACCCCCTCCTTGTCCACCGCCCAGCTCTCGGGGATGGGGAGATTCTTCTCCCGGGCGTGCAGGATCTTCCCCCAGGCTACCTCGCTGGTGGCCATGTCCAGCAGGACGGACTGCGTCCGGCCGGGGAAGCCGAAGGCGAAGGGGTTGGTCCCGAAAAAGGCGCCGCTCCCGCCGTAGGGCACCATGCAGGCGTCGGTGTTGACGCACATCATGGAGGCCATCCCCGCGTCCATCCCCATCCGGATGTAGTAGGCCAGGGCGCCGCAATGGCTGGAGTTCCTCACCCCCACCACGGCCATCCCCTCTGTCCGGGCGATTTCGATGGCCTTCCCCGCGGCGACGCGGGCGGCGGTGTGGCCCGGAGCCCCCTGGGCGTCCAGGAGCCCGATGCCGGGCTTGAGCATCCGGACCTCCAGCCTGGCCTTCAGGTTCATGCCCCCCGACCGGATCCGCTTCACGTAATGCTCCACCCGCAGGACGCCGTGGGAATGCACCCCCCGGAGGTCCGCGTACACCAGAACGTCCGCCACGATCTCCGCGTCCGCCCCGGACATGCCCGCCCCGGCGAGCCTGCGCACCACCAGCGCGCGCAGCTCCTCCTCCCGCACCACCGTCATATCGTCCGCCATACAGATCCTCCCGTCATGAAATATGATCGACGGACCCGAGTATAACAGAATCTCCGCTTCATCGCAGGGGGGCCGGGGCGGACCTGAACAACCAAAAAAAAAGGCCCGCGGGAACGGAAACCGGGGCCTCAGCCCCGGCTCCCGCCCCGCCGGCCGTCTCCGGACCTGCCGATCCGGTTACTCGGCCTTTACCTCAATGGCTTTGGGCTTCGCCTCGGGCTTCTTGTTCAGCTCCAGAACCAGGAGGCCGTTCCTGAAACGGGCGTGGATCTTGTCCCGATCCACATCCCGGGGGAGAACGAAGCTCCTCTGGAAGGAAGACCCGCGACGCTCCCGCATGAGGTAGCCGTCCCGCTTTTCCTCCTTTTCTTCCCGGGTCGTCGAGGACAGGGTCAGCAGGTTCTCCTCCACCCTGACCTCCACACTCTTCTCGTCCATGCCCGGCAATTCCGCTTCCAGAACATACCGGCCCTCCTCTTCCCGGACATCCACCGCCGGGGTCCGGCTCTTCCACACCGGCGTGTCGGTGAAGAAGGAACTCAGGGCGCGATCGAAATCGCGGAAAAGGTCGAAAGCCCCCATGGGCTTGTACGTGATAAGGCTGTTCATGTCATACCTCCATGCAACCGTTTTTTTCATCACCTATTATTAAGCAATTTCTGTGCCAAATATCGCTCCGCGAAAAACCCAGCGCAGAAAAGCCCGCGGAACCGAAAACGTTTATTTCTTTGTATAATAACATTTTAACAAATCTTTTCCGTCGGGCCGGGTCACCCGTCTCCGCGGCATCCGCCCCGGATCCCCTCCCTATCAGAAAACGGACGGGTCCCATGGAACCCCACGGACCGTTCGGAGGCCCGAAAAAGGGTCATTATGACCTATGTAAAGATAGATAAATACTCAGTGTATCACATTGACCCATTCGGGAAATCCAGCCCTCCCGCCCCGGACGCCCCGGCCCTCCCCCCGCCGCCAACCTTGACACCCCCGACGGTGAGGTCTACAATTCCCGGGATTTCGACAATTCATGGAAAAGGAGATACGCTATGGTATCCTATAAAGAACTCGGCCTGGTCAATTCCCGGGCGATGTTCGCGAAAGCCGTCAAAGGCGGTTACGCCATCCCGGCATACAACTTCAACAACATGGAACAGCTCCAGGCCATCATCCAGGCCTGCGTCGAGACCAGATCCCCGGTGATTCTGCAGGTGTCCTCCGGCGCCCGCAAATACGCCAACGCCACCATGCTCCGCTACATGGCCCAGGGCGCCGTGGCCTACGCCAAGGAGTTGGGCTATCCCATCCCCATCGTGCTCCACCTGGACCACGGGGACAGCTTCGAACTGTGCAAGGACTGCATCGAGAACGGGTTTTCCAGCGTCATGATCGACGGCTCCCATCGGCCCTACGACGAGAATGTCGCCCTGACGAAGAAGGTCGTGGAGTTCGCCCATACATACGACGTGACCGTGGAGGGCGAGCTGGGGATCCTGGCGGGCATTGAGGACGAGGTGTCCGCCGAGCATTCCACCTACACCCAACCGGAAGAGGTGATCGACTTCGTCACCAAAACCGGCGTGGATTCGCTGGCCATCTCCATAGGAACCTCCCACGGGGCGACGAAGTTCAAACCGGAGCAGTGCACCCGCAGCGCCAACGGGGTTCTGATCCCGCCGCCCCTGCGCTTCGACATCCTGGAGGCCATCGAAAAGAAGCTCCCGGGGTTTCCCATCGTGCTGCACGGCGCCTCGTCGGTCCCCATGGATTTCGTGGGAATCATCAACCGCTACGGCGGCGCCATGAAGGACGCGGTGGGCATCCCGGAGGATCAGCTCCGGAAGGCGGCGAAGTCCGCGGTCTGCAAGATCAACATCGACTCCGACGCCCGGATCGCCATGACGGCCCTGGTGCGGAAGGTTCTGGCGGAACATCCCGGCGAGTTTGACCCCCGCAAGTACCTGGGCCCCGCCCGGGAGGCCCTGAAGGAGCTGCTGAAGCGCAAAAATACCGAAGTCCTGGGCTCCGCCGGTCAGGCCTAGACCGCCGAGGCCTGTTCGGCTCCGCTACCCGCTCCACAGGGGCGGGTTTTTTTTACCTCGAGCCTGCCCGAGCCTGCCCGAGCCTGCCGGGCTGCCCAGGCTCGCCCCGGGCCCGGGGGCACGCTTCACCGAAGGACGGGAAAGATCCACCGCAGGGCGGGAAGACTTCCCAGAAAGACCGCCAGAGCCAGGGCCCAGGCGGCGGGGCGGTGGTTCGCCACGAACAGGAAGGGAACCAGTCCCGCGAGGAGGACCAGCGCGACGAGTCCGACGGGAAAAAAGAACCTCCGCCCCGATACAATGGAAAAGAACGCTCCCAAGGACAGGGACGCCGCGGGCAGAAGGCTCATCCAGGCCAGCGGGAGCAGGAAGTACAGGTAGCTCCCTAACCAGGGGGGATAGGCGAAGGCGCAGTAAAGGGCGAAGAGCGAGAAAAACCCCGACAGGAAGGAGAAGGCCCGGAGAAACTGGGCCTCACCGCTCAGGATGAGCTCTTTCCGGTGGAAGATCAGATAGGCCCCCAGCCCCAGAGCCAGGGGGAGGGCCAGATCCAGAAAGGTGCGGGCGGCGTACAGGGCCCCGCCGTCGAATGCCGGGGAAACCGCGCCGGCGACCAGACTGTAGACCGGCATCCCCGGCAGAAAACAGAGGGCTCCCCGGGCCGCTTCACCCAGGGCGGCCCGCCCGTCGAAGGGGCCCGACAGAATGAGTTTGCCCAGGAGCACCAGAAAAGCGGGGATCCCCGCGGCAAGAAACAGCGCCATGGCGGTGAGGGTATCACAGGAGGTTCGTCTTGACAATCTCGGGGCCCCCCGTTTAGGATGTCCCCCGATGATCGATACAATAGCGATGGATTCAGTAGGAATTGTGCGGCCCCGGGACTTCACCTTCGGGGAAAACGGGGACCCCCTGGTGCTGGACAGCGGCAAGGTCCTGTCCCCGGTGACGGTGCGCTACGAAACCTACGGAACGCTGAACCCGCGGGGCACAAACGCGATTCTGCTGCTCCACGCTTTTTCCGGCGACGCTCACGCCGCGGGCCGCCACAGGCCCGACCAGGCGCAGCCCGGCTGGTGGGACGCCATGGTGGGACCGGGAAAACCTTTCGACACCAACAAATATTTCATCATTTGCTCCAATGTGCTGGGAGGCTGCCAGGGGACCACCGGCCCCTCCAGCACGAACCCCGCCACCGGCCGGCCCTACGGCCTGAGTTTCCCGGTCATCACCATCGGCGACATGGTGAAGGTTCAGGTCCGGCTGCTGGACCACCTGGGGATCTCCCGCCTCCTGGCCGTGGCGGGGGGGTCCATGGGGGGGATGCAGGCCCTGGAATGGGCCACCGCCCACCCGGACCGGGTCGCGTCGGCGCTGGTCCTGGCCTGCACCGCCCGGCTCACCGCCCAGGGCATCGCCTTCAACGCCGTGGGCCGGAACGCCATCACCTCCGACCCTCTCTGGAAGGGGGGGGACTATTACGGCGGCCCCGTCCCCGCCCGGGGGCTGGCCATAGCCCGGATGATCGGCCACATCACCTACCTGTCGGAAGAATCGATGCACCGGAAGTTCGGCCGCCGCCTCCAGCAGAAAGAGCAGTACGGCTTCGACTTCACCGATCAGTTTCAGGTGGAGAGCTACCTGGAGCACCAGGGGGACAAGTTCGTCGAGCGGTTCGACGCCAATTCCTACATCTACATTTCGAAGGCCATGGACTATTTCGACCTGGGCGAAAAACACGGCTCCCTGAACGCCGCCTTTCGCCGGACCTCGGCGAAGTTCCTCCTGGTGTCCTTCTCGTCGGACTGGCTCTACCCCCCGGCGCAGTTGAAGGAGATGGCCTTCTCCCTGATGCGGGAGGGAAAAGACGTGTCCTACGCGGAGCTGACCTGCCCCTACGGGCACGATTCGTTTCTCATCGAAACCGAACGGCAGGGGCGGCTGATATCCTCCTTTCTGGAGACCGTCTATGGCTCCTGACGCCCGGGGAGGCCTTTTCGACACCATCGCCGGCTTCGTGGAGCCGGGAAGCACGGTCCTGGATCTGGGCTGCGGCGAGGGGGACCTGCTGGAGCACCTGATCCGGACCAAGAACGTCCGGGGTCGGGGGGTGGATCTCTCGGAGGAGATGATCCTCACCTGCGTCTCCAAGGGCCTGTCGGTGTACCAGGGGGACCTGAACGAAGGGCTGCAGGATTACTCCACCGCCGGCTTCGATTATGCCATTCTGAGCAGGACCCTCCAGGTGGTGCAGGATCCGGTGGCCCTGCTGCGGGAGATGATCCGGGTGGGAAAAAAGGTGGTGGTCAATTTCCCGAACTTCGGCTACCTGCCGGTCCGGCTGAACCTCCTTTTCCGGGGGCGGATGCCCGTGACCCGCTCCCTTCCCTACCAGTGGCATGACACGCCCAACATCCATCTCTGCACCCGGAAGGATTTCCTGGTTCTGTGCCGGGACATGGGGATCCGGATCCTGAAGGAGACAGCCCTCCGGGGCGGCGGGGTACGATGCGGTTTCTGCGCCAACGCCCTGGCCAACGAAGTCTGTTTTCTCCTTGAGGGTTCGTCCTAGTCTTTACACGACTTTCATTTTCCTGATAGAGTCTCGCCGTCGCGGGGACATGCCTTTCCCGTTTGACTCGTTATACGAGAAATGATATAGTCGGTTGTCCATGGAAAAGGAGGTCGATTGTCTTCCAAAGAATTAAGGATCAATGATCAGATCCGGGTGCGGGAAGTGCGTCTCATCGACGCTGAAGGCCGGCAGATGGGGATCGTTCCCACCGTCGAAGCGATGAGGCTTGCCGGGGAAGCGGGAATGGATCTGGTGGAAATCGCCCCCCAGGCGGCGCCTCCGGTCTGCAAGATCCTCGATTACGGAAAATACAAATTCGAACTGGAGAAAAAAAACCGGGAATCGAAGAAAAAGCAGAAGCTCGTCAAGATGAAAGAGATCCGGATGCAGCCGAAGATCGAGGAACACGACCTTCAGTTCAAGAGCAAGCATGTCCGGGATTTTCTTTCGGAAGGCAACAAGGTCAAGGTCACCGTCCGTTTCCGTGGCCGGGAACTGGCCCACACCGACCGGGGCAGGATCGTCCTGAACAAGGTGATGGAACTTCTGGAAGACTCCTTCGTTCTTGAGAGAGAACCGATCATGGAAGGACGGTTCATGTCCATGGTTATCGGCCCGAAGGGCAAGAAATAGCCGGCCCGGCCGGCAGGGAAGAGGTGGAAGCTTTATGCCGAAGATGAAAACAAAAAAAGCCGCCGCCAAACGGTATACCCTTACCGGCAGCGGCAAGGTCAAATACAAGAAGCAGGGACTCAGACATATTCTGACGAAAAAGTCCTCGAAACGAAAGCGGCATCTGCGCCGCGAAGGAATTCTCAGCAAAGTGGAAGAGGCGCGGGCCAAAAGACTGCTGCCCTACGGCTGAGAGCGGCCCAAGGAGTACGGAAAAATGCCACGAGTGATCGACGGAACGCGAAGAAAAAATCGGAGAAAAAAAATCCTTGGCCGGGCCAAGGGCTACTGGGGCACCCGGAGCAAGCTGTTTAAAACCGCCAAGGGTCAGGTGATGAAATCCCTGATGTACGCCTATCGGGACCGCCACAACAGAAAGCGGGAGTTCCGCAGGCTCTGGATAACCCGGATTTCCGCGGCCTGCAGGGCCGAGGGCATGACCTATTCCCGGTTCATCAACGGCCTCCTGCGGGCGGATATCGCGATAAACCGCAAGGCCCTTTCGAACCTGGCCATAGAAGACCCCGGAGCCTTCAAGGCCCTGGTGGAAAAATCCAGGCAAGCCGTCGGGGCCTAGGCCATGGTCACTCTGGATCAGATCCGCAGTCTGGAAGCCAAGGTCCAGAGGGCCGTCGCCTACATCGCGGATCTGAAAGAAGAAAACGCCCTTCTACAGAAAAACCTCGAGAAGTACCGGATGCGGATCGACGAACTCGAGGTCCTCATCAACCGATACAAGGACGATCAGAACGAGATCGAGCAGGGCGTCCTGAACGCCCTGTCCCATCTCGACCGGCTGGAGGACGACATAAGCAGGACCCCTGCGCCGCCCGCCGCCTCCGGTTCCGGCATCCCGGAGGTGGAGGACATCGAAGCCCGGCCCGTCCGGCCCCTGGAGGAGCCGGCCTCCGACGGGAAGGGCGGCATCGAGAACGAGCTGGATATCTTCTGAACCGGGGGGTGCCCACATCCTGTCGGACAAAACGGAGATCAGGGTCGAAATCCTCGGAGCCTCCTTCACGGCGCGGTCGGATCTGGATCCGCTGCGCTTTCACCGGATAATCGACTATTATAAAAAAAAGACCGAAGACGCCAGAGCCATGGCCCCCGGGGCGGACCCGCTGAAAACGGCCATTCTGTCGGGGATCATCGTCGCCGGCGAACTCTTCCGGGAGAGGGACGAACCCCGGTCCGGCATGGGGCAGGCGGAAGCGGAAGAGGCCTCCCGCATCGCGGACCTGCTGATCCGCCGGCTGGCGGAAAGTCTGGGCGAGTCTCCCTGAGACGGGCCCGGGTCGACCGGGGGGGATGCCCCCGGCGGCCGCCCGGCCCGGGAGAGTCACCCCTGGTCCAGGACCCGGAGCGCCTCGTCCCGATCCAGAAGGTCGTAGTTGCATCCCTCCACGGTGACCATCCGGGAGGCCACCCGGTTCGCCAGACGCCCGCAGTCCCGCAGATCCCGCCCCAGAAGAAGACCGTGGAGGAATCCCGCGGCGAAGGAATCCCCCGCGGCGGTGCTGTCCCGGGCCTCCACCGTCTCGCCCGGCGCCCGCAGAGTTTCGGCCCCCCGGGGATGGATGGAGCAGCCCTCTTTTCCCGTTTTCATCACCACCAGCGGGGCCAGCTCCGCCGCGAGACGGAGGATCTCCCCGTCGGAGGAGCCGCCGGTGAGGGCCGCGAGCTCGTCCCGGTTGGCGAAGAGGATGTCCACCACCCCGGGGATCCAGCGGAGCAGCGAGCCCCGGTACCTTTCCGCGACGAAGGGGTCCGCCACATCCAGGCAGACCCGGCGCCCCGCGGACATGGCCTCCCGGCCCGCCTCCTCCGCCGCCTGCCGCTGGTTTTCAGTGTCCCAGTTGTAGCCCGTCAGGTAGAGAAAGCGGGAGGCGCGGATCAGGTCCCGGGGAAGATCCCGGGGCTCCAGCAGCCGGGAGGCGCCCAGAAAGGTGAACATGGTCCTTTCCCGTTCAGGAGTCACCAGCACCGCCGAGACCCCTGTGGGCTCACCGTCCTTGGCCACCAGGGCGCAGACCACCCCCGCCCTGCGCAGAAGCTCCCCGAAGCCCCTGCCCTCTCCGTCCTTCCCCACGGCGCCGAGATAGACCGGCCGCCCCATGGGGGCATCGGAACCGGCCAGCCAGGCCAGGCCCCGGGCCGTGTTGGCGCCGCTCCCCCCGGGGACGGAGACGCTCCGGGAGTCCCCCCCCAGGACCTGGTCGATCCGATCCCGATCCACCAGGTTCATGCTCCCCGGGACCGCTCCCAGCTCGGACAGCCGGCTGTGGGAAACGGGGAGGATCTTGTCCATCAGGGGATTGCAGAGGATGAAAACGGAGTTCATAACGGGCTCCTGCTTTGGTTGACTTTTCATTCCCAAGTACCATACTATATCACAACGAACCTATGTCGATCCTTACGAGTCAACAGATTTCCCAGCTTTTCGAACAGTACGGGGAAACGGAGATAACCTTCACCAAGGAAGTGAGCAGGGCCATCCGGCTGGCGGGAAAACAGGTTTTCCTGAAGTGCCTGGGCTACCAGTGGCCCTGCATCATCTACTCCAGTTCCATGGTGGGGGCCAAGGTCATCGTCAACGTGAAGTCTTCCATCCAGGACGTTACCCGCAGCGCCAACAACCTGGTTTCCCTGCGTTTCGGGTTCCAGCGGGACGACAAGCTGGATCCCATAGCCTTCCATGTGGCCTCCCGGATAACGGGCTTCACGGCCACGGGGCCGCAGAACCCGGACCTCAACTTCGCGGCCATCACCTTCACCCAGAGGCCCCCGGACTACCTGATCGCGGCGCTGGGCACCCTTCTGGAAGCCAATGCGAACTCGCAGAAACGCCGGGACGAGCGGGTGCTCCTCACCGACGAGGTGATGAGGAAACTGGGCCTGAAGGCCAAGGAAATCACCCTCTTCGTCCAGGGCATACCGCGGAAGGCGATCCTGAGGGACTTCTCCTTCTCCGGAGCGAAGCTGATAATTCTCGGAGTGCCGAAGTTTCTCATCGGGAAAGAGGTCATCCTCCGGATCGAGATGGAGGATACCACCGAAGTCCTGGACATCCCCGGGACGATGCTCCGTCACGAGCCGGTGTCGGGGCGCAAAGACATCGCCGCCTTCGCGATCCAGTTCCAGGAAAACCGGGTCCCCATGCGGTACAAGCTCATGGTCAACAGCTACCTCAGCCAGAATATCAAGAGAAAGTGACACGGTTCCACCGCCTCATGCCCGAAGGCGGAAGGAGCGCTATTCCCGGCACAACCGATTTTTTTTCCAAAAAAAAATTTAAGTTCATGACCCCCCTGCCGATATAATGAACGGGGGGAGAAGGTCTTTCACCGGGTGACGGGGGCGGCCTTCCACCCCCCTCGATCTTAATATCGGTATTCTCAACGCCGAGTTAAGGACTATTTTCCGGCAGGGACGCCGGAAAAAACTTTCAGGGAGGAAGGTATGATCATCAACCACAACATGAGCGCCCTGTTCGCCCAGCGGCAGCTGGGGGTGAACGATGTCGGCCTGGTGAAGAACATCGAAAAGCTCTCATCGGGCCTCAGGATCAACCGGGCCGGCGACGACGCCTCGGGTCTGGCGGTGTCGGAAAAGATGCGGTCCCAGATCCGGGGCCTGCGCCAGGCTTCGGCCAATGCCCTCAACGGGATCTCGTTCATCCAGACCACGGAAGGCTATCTGCAGGAAACCCAGGACATTCTGCAGAGGATCAGGGAACTGTCGGTCCAGTCCGCCAACGGCATCTACACCCAGGAGGACCGGATGCAGATACAGGTGGAGGTGTCCCAGCTGGTGGACGAGATCGACAGGATCGCCTCCCACGCCCAGTTCAACGGCATGAATCTCCTCACCGGCCGCTTCGCCCGGGAGGGCCAGGAGAACGTCATCACCGCGTCGATGTACTTCCACATCGGGGCCAACATGGATCAGCGGGAGCGGGTCTACATCGGCACCATGACCTCCGCGGCCCTGGGGGTGCGGAATCCCGGAGCGGGGACGATCATGACCCTCTCCACCCCCGACTCCTCCAACCAGTCCATCGGGATCCTCGACAGCGCCCTGAAAGTGGTCAACAAACAGCGGGCCGACCTGGGGGCCTACCAGAACCGGCTGGAGCATGCCGTCCGGGGCATCGACATCGGGGCCGAAAACCTGCAGGCCGCCGAATCCCGGATCAGGGACGTGGACATGGCCGCCGAGATGGTGGAGTACACCAAGAACATGATCCTGATGCAGTCCGGCACCGCCATGCTGGCCCAGGCTAACGCGAAAACCCAGTCGGTCTTGCAACTGCTGGGCTGACGTAGTATGTTATAATAAGTCTGAGCTGTCGGATCTTTGAAAAACACCCTCCGCATGCGGGCGGCAGGGAGGTTTCCCGCCCCCGAAAGGGGCGGGGAGACTCTTTGCTGCAGGGAGAGCGGAACGGCGGGGAAGCGCGATTCATCCCCGGTGCTATCTCCCCGGGCATGCAAACCGGGAGCAAGGGATTGCCTCCGGCACAAATCAGGGAGGGTTATCCATGATCATCAATCACAACATGAGCGCCCTGTATTCCAACAGGGAGCTGGGCGCCCGCGGAGTCGAGCTTGGCAAGAACATCGAGAAGCTCAGTTCCGGCCTGAGGATAAACCGCGCGGGGGACGACGCGTCGGGACTGGCGGTTTCGGAAAAGCTCCGGAGTCAGATCCGGGGCCTCAACCAGGCCCGGCGGAACATCGAAAACGGCGTCTCCTTCATTCAGACCACCGAAGGCTATCTTCAGGAGACCCAGGATATCCTGCACAGGATCAGGGAGCTGTCGGTCCAGTCCGCCAACGGTATCTACACCCAGGAGGACCGGATGCAGATCCAGGTGGAAGTGTCCCAATTGGTGGACGAGGTAAACCGGATCGCGTCCCATGCCCAGTTCAACGGCATGAACATTCTCACCGGCGCCTTCGCCCGGGACTCGGCCATCGACATGGTGATGCAACTGCAGGTTGGGGCCAACATGGATCAGAACAAGCAGATCTTCATCGGCACCATGACGGCGTCGGCGCTCAAAATCGCGGACACTTCGATATCGACGGTGGAATCCGCCAACAGGGCGATCGGGCTGGTCGACATGGCCCTGAAGACCGTCAGCAAGCAGCGGGCGGACCTGGGAGCGTATCAGAACCGCTTCGAGATGGCGGCCAAAGGGGTGGCCATCGCCGCAGAAAACATGCAGGCATCGGAGTCCCGGATCCGGGACGTGGATATGGCGGCGGAAATGGTTGACTTCGTCAAGAACCAGATCCTGACCCAGTCCAACATGGCGATGCTGGCCCAGGCCAACATGAAGACCCAGAGCGTCATACAGCTGCTGGGGTAAAAAGTCGGGAATTGACCGTTCCGGAACCGTGAAGAGACCTCTGGACGTCGTCTCTTTATCGGAGATTTCGGCGGGGGGGGCTCGCGCTCTTCCCCCGCTCTTCTTACAGGGAGGTAAGATTATGTCCTTGGAAATCACGGGAATCGCGGCCAATGGAATGGCGGTGGCCCCCAACATGCAGATCCGCAACGTCCGCAAGGAGGCGCCGCCGGTGGAGCCGTTTCGCCCGTCCCCGCCGGATCCGGCGAAGGCGGAGCAGGCGGTGCGGGAGATCGAGAAGCTCAGCGGTTATTTCAACCGCCGCCTGAAGTTTTCTATCAACCGGGAACTGGATCAGGTGGTGGTAAAGGTCATTGACGGCGAAACCGATAAGGTAATCAAAGTGCTCCCCCCGGAGGAATTGCAGCGTCTTCACGTCCGGATCCGGGAAGCCATAGGACTCTTGTTCGACGAAAAGATCTAGCGTCCGCGCCCGGGGGGGGAAGAAGAGGAGAGCGTGTCGGATATTTCCATCCCCGGTGTAAAGAGCAAATACAAAACCGATGAAATAATAAAGAACCTCCTGGAAGTGGAGAAAATCCCTCTCCGCCGGATGGAGGAGTCGATACGGCTGTACAAGGCCCAGGGCGCCGCCTGGCGGGAACTGAACCAGGGCCTGACGAAGCTGCGGGAGGCGGCCCGGGGCCTCTTCGGGTTCCAGAGCCCCTTCGGCGAAAGGAGGGCCGTCTCCGGCGACGAATCGGTCCTCACCGCCCGGGCGGGGCGGGAGGCGGCGGAGGGTTCCCAGGATATCACGGTCAGGAAGATCGCCTCCACCGACTCCTTCGCGTCCCGGCCTCTGGACAGGGATTTCCGGGTGCCGCCGGGGACTTACCGGTTCCGGGTGGGAGAGAGGGAGGCCCGGTTCGAGTTCTCCGGAGGAACGCTTTCCGCCTTCGTCCAGAGGCTCAACGAGCGGGGAGAGGGCTTTCTCCGGGCCGAAACGGTGCCGGACAGCCCCTCCACCCAGGTCCTCCTGATCCGCTCCCTGCTTCCCGGCGCGGCCAACACCCTCTCCTTTCTGGGGGATTCCCCGGCCCTGGGGGAACTGACGGGGATGCTGGAGCGGGATTTCGCCGGCTCCCGGAGCATCCCCGTCTCCGCCGTTTCGGTGCGGCCCTGGACGAAACCTCTGGCGGCGGGCGCGGTGGACGCCGCGGCGGGGGTCCTGAAACTCCGGGCCGGGGAGGAGGCCTTCATCCCCCTGGCCCCCTCCATCCCCCTGGGGGGCTCCACCCTCCTGGAAATGGACATCAAGGTCGTCTCCCGCCGGGATGAAATCCCCGCCCCGCCCCAGCCGCCCCCGGGTCCGGCCCTGAGGCCCCCGGCGCCGACGACCCTGGGGGACGTCACCGTCCAGTCCGGCCCCTCGAAGGTGACGCTGCCGGAATGGAAAGCCCCCGAGCCTCCCCGGATCGTGGACGACCCGGTGATGGGTTTCGTTGCGGCGGGCGGGGCGCCGATGCCGCTGCCGGAGTTCCGGGAAAGCGCGGATTTCACCCGGATGCGGCTGCCTCTGGCCGAATACGGCCCGGCCTTGACGGGAATCTACTTCCGCAACAACAACACCTACCGGGACCTGGAGGTCCGGGGGATCAGGGTCTACGACCCCTCGTCCCGGGGTGACTACCGGCCCCTCAACCCCGCATCCACCGCGGCGGACGCGGAAATCCTGATGCACGGCGTGCCGGTCCGCAGGGAATCCAACAGCATCGACGATCTGATCCCGGGGGTCACGCTGGAGCTGCGCAGTCCGGGCCCCTCCCCCGTCTCCCTTCGGGTGGAGCCGGACAGGGAAGGGATCAAGAATTCCCTGATCCAGTTCGTGGGGAACTATAACAAGATCCTCGCGGAGATCAACATCCTGACCCGCCGGGACGACAGCATCATATCCGAGATATCCTACCTCTCCGGGGAAGAGCGGGAGAAGGCGAAGGAGAAGATGGGGATCTTCCAGGGGGATCTGACGCTGATGCAGATGCGGAACACCTTCCAGGGCATCATGATGAACCCCTACCCCACCTCCCGGGGCCGGGAACTGTCGCTCCTGGCCCAGATCGGGATCTCCACCAATACCCGGCCCGGGGGAGGCATCGACGCGACAAAGCTCCGGGGCTACCTGGAGATCAACGAAGCGCTGCTGGACCAGGGTTTGCAGACGAATCTGCCCGCGGTGCGGGAACTTTTCGGCTCCGATTCCGACGGGGATCTCATCCCCGACACCGGGGCCGCGGTGGCGATGGACAACTATATCCGGCCCCTGGTGCAGACCGGCGGAATCCTGTCCTTGAAGACCGGCGGCATCGATTCCCAGACCGCCCAGACCACCCGGCGGATCGAGACCTACAACCAGTATCTGGAGCGTTACGAAAAGGATTTGAAGAAGAAGTTCGGCGTCATGGAAGGGGCGCTGGAGGGACTGGAAAAAAGTTCCCAGACCATCGACAATTTCAACAAGAGCGGATCCGCCAACCGGTAATCCAGGGGGCGGCCCGGCTTCAAGGAGTTATCGTGAAAAT
>Ga0302245_1000319_pt1 | contig 42804 bp, 41 predicted proteins | sample AAG_UR_Thr_MG_FD_193512 | JGI IMG/M metagenome (GOLD analysis project Ga0302245, IMG submission 193512) | Enriched activated sludge microbial communities from anaerobic digester in WTTP, New Holstein, Wisconsin, United States - AAG_UR_Thr | ecosystem: Engineered > Bioreactor > Anaerobic >... | reverse complement strand
GCCGGTTATCCCCGAAACCCGGGACGTGCGGGGCACCAACCGCTGCGACATCGGGCGGCACCTGGAGGGGCGCCGGATCATCCTCTTCTCGGTGGTGGACAACCTGGTGAAGGGCGCCTCGGGGCAGGCGGTGCAGAACATGAACATCCGCTTCGGCCTGGACGAAACCGAGGGGCTCCCCCTCCACGGGGAGTTCTGACGGCCATGGGAAAGAAAAGCCGGGTTCTGATAAAAATCGGCGGGAAGGCCGCCGCGGCGGAGTCCTCCCTGCGGGACCTGATCCGGGAGATGGCGGCCCTCCGGGACCGCCATGAGTTCATCCTGGTTCACGGCGGCGGGGCGGAGGTGAGCCGGGTCACCAGGATCTTCGGCCTGGAGCCGGTCTTCCGGGACGGGGTGCGGATGACCAGCCCCCCGGAGATGGAGATCGTGGACATGGTGCTGTCGGGAAAGGTCAACAAGGACCTGGTCCGGATGTTCTCCGCCTCCGGCATCAGGGCGGTGGGGATCTCCGGATCCGACGGCGGGTTTTTCACCGGCCGGTCCATCGACCCCGCCGGGGTGAGCCGCACCGGCCGGGTGGAGCGGGTGGACCCGGAGCCGGTCCTGCTCCTGCTGAAGGCGGGCTATCTCCCCGTGGCGGCCTCCACCTCCATGGACCCCCAGGGGGGGGCGCTGAACATCAACGCCGACGAGGCGGCCCTGGAGATCGCCAAGGCCCTGGCCGCCGACGCCCTGGTCTTCCTGTCCGACATTCCGGGGATCCTGAAAGACAGCGCGACGCTGAGGAGTCTGGACCGGGCCGCGGCGGAGAGGGAGATCCGGGACGGGGTCATCACCGGGGGGATGATCCCCAAGGTAACCTCCTCCCTGGAGGCGCTCCACAGCGGCGTCAGGGCCGTGGTCATCGGGGAGTTCACCACATACGGCGATCTGGCCCTCCTCCTGTCCCGGGAGAAGGGCACCACCATAGGAGAATGAGGATGTTCGCGATCGACAGCAAAGGAATGATCCACGCCGGCCCCCTGCCGAAACAGTACGGCGCCGATTTTCTGGTGCTCCGGGAGGGGGACGGGGTTTATCTGAAGGACGCCGCGGGGAAAAGCTACCTGGACTTCGGGTCCGGCATCGCGGTGAACGCCCTGGGCCACGGCCGGGAAGACCTTGCCCGGGTGGCGGCGGACCAGATGCGCCGGCTCGTCCACTCCTCCAACCTCTACGTCACCGAGCCGGCCCTGGAGCTGGCGGCGAAACTCCTGCGCTCCGGACCCTTCGGGGCGGTGCACTTCGGCAACAGCGGCACCGAGGCCAACGAGGCGGCGCTGAAGTACGCCCGGCTCTACGCCCACCGGACCCGGGGAGAGGGCTGCTTCAAACTCCTCTCTTTCTCCCATGCCTTCCACGGACGGACCCTGGGGGCCCTGTCGGTTACCCCCAACCCCGCCTACCGGACCCCCTTCGAGCCCCTGCTGCCGGGGACCGAAACCCTCCCCTACAACGACGAGGCGGCCCTGGAAAAGACCCTGGACCGGAGCTTCGCCGGGATCATCGTGGAGACCCTCCAGGGCGAGGGGGGCCTGAAGGCCATGACCCCCTCCTTCGCGGCGGCCCTGAACCGCCTCTGCCGGGCGCACGACATCATCCTCATCGCCGACGAGGTGCAGACCGGTCTGGGCCGCACCGGGGCGGTCTACTCCTCCTTCGCCCTGGGCCTGGAGCCGGACATCATCACCCTGGCCAAGCCCCTGGCGGGGGGCCTTCCCCTGTCGGCGACCCTGATCCCCGGGAAGATAAACGACCTCCTGAAGACCGGCGACCACGGCTCCACCTTCGGCGGCGGCCCGGTGACCACCGCGGTGGCCTCCCACCTCTGGGACATCATCACCGACGGGGAGTTCCTGGCGGAGGTCCGCCGGAAGGGCGAGGTCCTGGCCCGGGCCCTGGGCGGCCTGGCGGAAACCCATTCCTCCGGCCCCCTCCGGGTCGGGGAGGTCCGGGGGCGGGGCATGCTCCGGGGGCTGGAGATCCTGGCCCCGGAGGACAGGACCCCCGGCGTCATGAAGGCTATCCTCGCCGCCGCCCAGGAAAGGGGCCTCCTCCTCCTGCGGTCCGGGACCAACGTGGTCCGCATCGCCCCGCCCCTGGTCATCGGGGACGGGGACCTCCTGACGGGGGTGGGCATCCTGGGGGAGGCCCTGGGGGAGGTTTTTACCGGGGAGTTATAGGGGTTTTAACGCGGGGGCTCAAAGGAAGAGGTTTAACGCAGAGGCGCAGAGGAAGAATTTTTAACGCAGAGGCGCAGAGACGCAGGGAAGAGGTTTAACGCAGAGACGCAGAGGAAGAATTATTAACGCAGGGGCGCGGAGGCGCAGAGGGGGGAGGAGGTTGATGCCCTTCTTTGTTTCTTGGCGGCTTTTGCGGCTTTGCGCGAGATGTTCTTAAAATTTTTTAACGCAGAGACGCGGAGACGCAGGGGCGCGAGGGAAGAAGGTTTAACGCAGAGGCGCAATGGCGCGGGGGAAGAGGGTTGAGGAGAGATTACCTGTAAATCTCTTCGTGGGATCCCACATCAACGGGGATCGCTTTTCCTTCCAGGAGAAAAAATTCAAGGCAGATTCGAAAACTCATATTGATGGACACGCTGTATAAATCCTGCGCCTTTCCGGAGAGCTTGTGCAGGCGGAGGGAAGGGTGATCAGGGTTAAGTTCCAGGAGTTTCAGGGTTTTTTCGTACTGGCCCAGGAGTTCGGGATGTTTTTTGATGAATTTTCGGGCTCGTTTTATATAGCTTTCGGTGTAGATGATCTTAATCACCAATGATTCTCTTTATATGATCATCCACTGATTCTTCCACTACCCGTCCTTCCGCCAGATCTTTTTTTGTTTCGCGAATTGCTGTTTCCAGTTCACTTTCCCGCAGCCGGTTGTATTCATCGATTGTAAGAACCACATACCTGGACTTTCCGTGAACGGTGATTATGGCTTCCCCGTACTCTGCGGCTACCTTATCCAAAAGAGTTACGCCCTGGGTTTTCAGTTCGTTGGCGGTTATAGTATTATTCATAGCACGAATTATAGCACTATAAACGGTCTTTGTCAAAGTTTTAAGGTGGGGATTTTTTACGCGGGGAAGAATTTTTAACGCAGAGACGCGGAGGCGCAAAGGCGCGGGGAAGAAGGTTAACGCAGGGGCGCAGAGGAAGAATTTTTAACGCAGAGACGCAGAGGCGCGGAGACGCGGGGAAGAGGGTTAACACAGAGACGCAGAGACGCGGGGAAGAGGGTTAACACAGAGACGCAGGGGCGCAGAGGAAGAATTTTTAACGCAGAGACGCAGAGGCGCGGAGGAGAGTGTTGGCGCGGAGGAGAGTGTTGGTGCAGGGGGGGATAGGGTTCGCGGGGGGTTTTGGGGCTGGATATTGATTTACCCCGGGGAATGGGGAATAATTCAGGTCATGAGTAGTCTCGTGCGGCGATGCGTCTGGGGGCTTGTCCTCGCTTTGGCCGTGCTGGGGCCGGCCCATGGGGTCGACTACGGGGCCCTGGGCGGGGTTTCGCTGAACTGGCTGGGGGGCCGGGACTGGCAGAACGAGCTGTCTGACCTGTCGGGGCGGAACGCCCTGCGGCCCGAACTGGGCCTGGGGGGCTTTCTGGAGTTTCCTCTCTCCCGGACCTGGGTCTTCCGCCCGGAGTTCCAGGCCGTATCCCTCCGGGGGGAGGGCCGGGGCAGCCTGGGGCCGGACAGCGCCCGGATCCAGGTGGAGGCCCGGGTCCTGCAGCTTCCCCTCCTGATCCGGGCCCGGTACCCCACCGGGTCGGGGGTGTTCTACGGCATTCTGGGCCCCACCCTGAACTTCCTCCTCACCGAAATCCGGACCGAGACCACCATCGGCGCCGCCACCGATGTGGAAACGGAGGATCCCTACTACGGCCTCGTCGTCGGGGTCGCCGCGGGCCTGGGCTACGAGCCCCCCATCCCCTCCGTCCGGATCACGGCGGACCTGCGCTACCATCTGTCGCTGTCGCCCATCTTCCAGGGCAGGGCCCTGAACTTCCAGAGCCTGGCCTTCCTGCTGGGTCTCGCCTTCCCCCTATCCCTGGACTGACGGCCCGGGGGCCGCAGCCTGTCCCGGAAAGACCGGGGGGCTTCAGTCTCCCCGGGCGGGCAGGAGGACCACCTTCACCAGCCGGGAGGGGTCCAGACAGGATCGTATCGCCTCCTGCAGCATGGCGGGGGAGATGCGGGCGATGAAATCCCGGCGGGTCTCCACCAGGTTCCCCGGCAGGTTATGATAGAAGATGGTCCGCAGGGCGCTCAGGTAAAAGCTGTTCTCCCGGAGGTTCCGCTGGTAGAGGCGCAGGGCCTGCTCCCGGATCTTCGCCGCGTCCTTCTCCTCCGGCGGCTCGGCCCCGAGCCTCCTGATCTCCGCCAGGGCCAGGGCCGTCAGCTCCTCCACCCGGCCGGGGTCGGCGCCGAAGGAGATCCCCACCGAATACTCCCCCGCGGGGAAGCGGCGGGCCTCCGCCTGGACCGAAACCCCGTAGGTCCCCCCCTGGTCCTCCCGGAGGACCTCCCGGAGCCGCAGCTCCAGGTACTCCCCCAGAATGTCCAGCCGGCGGACCGCGTCGTAGGACCAGGCCAGGTCCCCGGTGAAGTACAGGGCCGCCAGGCTCTTCCGCTCCATCCCCGCCCGGACGGTCCGGTCGATCCTGTCCCGGGGCAGCCGCATCCCCCGATCCCGCCAGGTCTCCTTCCCGGCGCCGCCGGGTAGGGAGGCCAGATAGCGGGCGATGAAGGGCTCCAGCTCCCCGGGGGAGACGCTCCCCACGAAGATGAAGGTGAAGTCCCCGGCGTCGGCGAAGCGGTCCCGCAGAAAGGCGAAGGACTTCTCCGGGTCCACCCGGTCCAGGTCCGCCGCCTTCAGGGGGCGCCCCCGGAGGTTCCCCCCGGAGAGGACCTCCCGCAGGGTGTCCCGGAAGATCTCCACCGGTTCGTTCTCCTGGTCGGCCAGGGAGACCCGGACCCGGCGCAGGTAGGCCCGGGCGGCTTCCGGGTCCAGCCGGGAATCGGTGAAGGTCAGATATATCATCTGGAAGAACTCCTCCAGGTCCCGGGTGGAGGAGGAGCCCTCCAGGTTCTCCGTCAGTTCACCGATGGAGACCTCCAGGGAAACCTTCCGGCCGCTGAGGACCTTCTCCAGCTGGACCCGGGAGAAGCCCCCGTAACCCGACTGGGCCGCCAGGTTCTCCGCGAAGTCCGCAGAGAGAAAATCTCCGTCCTCCGCCAGGGAGGTCCCCCCGGGGCTGAAGGCGGTGAGGAGGACCTCGTCGTTCTTGAAGTCCGTGGTCTTCAGGATGACCCGGGCCCCGTTCCCCAGCCGCCACTCCGCCGCCCCGGCGGCCCGGGCGGTCTCGCCGTCCACCCGCATCGCCGCGCCCGGAGCGGGGGGCGCCTCCATGAGCCCCCCGGCGGGAGCGTCGTCCCGGTAGGCCGCCGTCTCCTCCCGCGCCGCGTCCCGGATGGCCGCCAGGATCTCCCCCTCCCGGGGGGCCGGGTCCCCCTCCCCCCCGGGGGCCCCCACCAGAGCCACCCGGTCCGCCTCCTCCAGCAGGATCCCGGCGACGCCCCGGACCTCCTCCTCCCGGATCCCCGGGACCAGGATTTCCGCCAGCCTCCGAGCGTACTCCGGCCCCGGAACGGGGGAGCCTTCCAGGAAATGGGAGACATAGGCGGCGGCGTAGGACCCGGAGGGAAGGTTTTCCGTCTCCCGCCAGCTCTGCTCCGCCCCCCGGAGGAGCTCCGCCCGGGCCCGCTCCATTTCCGTCGGGGTGAATCCGTGGACCCGCACCCGCTGGAGCTCCCGGACCAGGGCGGCGAAGCCCTCTCCGGCCCCGCCCCGGTCCACCGCCGCGGCGGCGTAGTACATCCGGGCGGGCCGGGCCAGGCGGCTCGCCCCCACGGCGGCGTAGAGGAAGGGCGCCTCGGGCCGTCGGCTCTCCTCGTCCAGCCGGGCATCCATGAGATGGAAGAAAAGCCTCTCCGCCAGGACGCTCCGGTAGTCCCCCACGGTCTCAGGCCGCCGGGCCTCCCTCTTGGCGTAGAGACCGATGGTGGTCCCGGTAAGCTCCGGATCCAGCGCCACGGACACCAGGGTCTCCCGGTGGCCCGGGACCGCCGGCTCCGGCCGGGGCCGGGGGGCCGGGGGGTTCTCCAGACGGGAAAACCGCCGCCGGACCATCCTTTCCACCTGGTCCGCGTCGAAGTCCCCCACCGCCACCACCGCCGACAGGTCCGGCCGGTACCAGTCCCGGTAGAAACGCTCCAGGGCCTCCCGGGGGGCGGACCGGATGACCTGGGGGTCCCCGATGGGAAGGCGCTCCGCGTAGAGGGAGCCCGCCAGCAGGGTGGGGAACTGCCGGTCCCGGACCCGGGCGGAGGCCCCCCGGCCCAACCGCCACTCCTCCAGAATGACCCCCCTCTCCTTCTCCACCTCCCCCGGGTCCAGGGTCAGCCCCCGGGCCCAGTCCTCCAGGATGAGAAAGGCCTTCTCCAGAGTTCCCTCCCGGTCGGTGGGAACCTCCAGCTGGTAGACCGTCTCGTCGAAGCTGGTGTAGGCGTTGGTTTCCGGGCCGAAGCGCATGCCGATGGACTCCAGCCAGTCCACCAGCTCCTGTTTGGCGAAGTGCCGGGTGCCGTTGAAGGCCATGTGCTCCACGAAGTGAGCCAGCCCCCGCTGATCCTCGTCCTCCAGGACCGAGCCGGCGTTCACCACGAGGCGCAGCTCCGCCCGCCCCGCGGGCCGGGTGTTGCGGCGGATGTAGTAGGCCATGCCGTTCTCCAGCCTCCCGGTGATGAGCCGGGCGTCCCGGGGCATGGGCGAGCCCGGAGCGTAATCCGGCTCCCGCACCCCCCGGGCCGGGAGCCCCGGGGCCGACAGGGAGGCGAGCAGAAACGCCGCCAGGACCCGGAGCGCCCATGACCCGGGGCCCCGGGCCCCGACGGCCGCCCCCGCGCCCCGCGGCTCAACCTCTTCCGCGTCCCGCGGCCCCACCTCTTCCGCGCCCCGCGGCAGGATATGTTTTCGGTTCATAGCACCAAGATACGGAAAAAAGCCGCCGGGACAAAACCCTTTCCCCCCCGCCGAACGGGCCCTGGCGGGGATCCGCCGTGTTTGCCGATGCGGTATGATCCCAGGAGGCACCGGGTCTTCCCTATAGCGGGGATCCGCCCCTCCGGGTCCCCCCCCGGGCGGGGCCTCCGTCCCGGAATCCCCGCCCCGGATATCTTGACCCTTCCCCGGCAAACCGGGCATATAGAATGCATTCGTTTCTGCACAAGGAGAATGGAATGAAGAAACTTCTGGTTCTCGCCCTCCTCGCCCTCCTCGCGGGCTTCGCCGTCGCGGAGGACCTGGGCATCGCTGTGGGTTCGGAACTCTATTTCGGCGATGTGGCGGACAAGGCGGTCCTCGAGGTCGCCCCCCTTCTGAAGTACGGCGCAAGCGTGGACGCCCTGGATATCGACCTGACGCTGCAGTATTTCATCAAATTCGACGACGACACCATTCAGCGCTTCTACGCCGAACCCGAACTCACCTACACCCTGCCCGCCGGCCCCGGCTCCCTGGCCCTGGCCCTCTACGGGGAGTTCAACTTCTACATCGACCCCAGCGACGACTACTCCGGCATGCTGGAGCCCAGCTTCAAGTACCTCCAGGGCTTCAGCTTCGGCGATCTCTTCCTGAAGGTCGGCCTTCCCTACACCTTCGAACCCGACACCTCCACCGACCTCTACGGCACCCTGGGCTACGGCAAGGGCGGCTTCGGTCTGGAGCTGACGGGCAAATACAACATGGACCCCGATAAAAAACGCACCGGCTACGAAGCCCTGGTCAGCTATGGAAAGGACGCGTTCTACGGCGAGGTCAAAGTGAAATCCGACAAGGATTTCGAGGTCTTCACCCTCTCCCCCTACGGGGAACTCTCCGCCGACAGGCTGACCCTCTGGGCCGGGGTGGACTTCGGCAACATCGGCGGCGACGGGGATGTCACGGTGGAGCCCTACATCGGAGCCACCTGGAAGTTCTGATCCCGCCTCCGGCGCCCTGCGCGCCCCTTCGGACGAAGGCCCGCCGGCCGATCACCGGGGGCCTTTTTTTGTTTTTCTTCATGAAAACCCGGCCCCCGTCCCCGTCCCGAACCTGCAATTTCCGCTCCCATCGTGATTTACTAAAACATCAAAAAACCTTGACAGCTCTTTGCATGCTTGTTATACTAAGAGCAAATCAAAAGGGGGCCGTCGGCTCCCGGAAATCAAAATGGAGGATAGGTTTGATGAAAAAGCTTATTATCCTTGTATCCCTCATCGCTCTGTTGGCCGGCGGCATGGCCTTCGGACAGGTGACTGTCAGCGGGCAGATCGAGTACGGCGTACTGAGCGACTTCAGCAATGCCCCGGGACAGCACTGGGACAACATCCTGGCTTTCAACGCCAAGATCGACGAGTTCAACACCGGTCTTATTCGCATCCGGGCCCGGCAGTCTTTAAGTGCTAATGGCGGTATCCCGATCCAGACTGCTAATTATGCTGGCGTTATGGCCTCTGATGCCCCCCTCATCGACCGTTTCCTGGTCACCACCAACGTTCTTCCCGCCATCGGAGTCAAGGACGCCCCCTTCAAGTGGACCAGCGTCAACGGTGTGAACTGGTTCCAGACCCTGGAAACCACCAAGGGCGTTTCCCCCTACGCGGTGTCCCGGGTGTCCCGGATCGCGGCGGGCAACAGCCTTCTGGGAACTCACAACCGCTTCGCCTTCGGCGACGCCCTGACCCTTGGTTTTGCCATCCTGCCCAGCGACTGGTCGGGTGATGCTATCTCTCCTAATAACAAGGGCGGTTTCTTTTTCGAAGCCAACTCTACCCAGAAGGTCGGCGACGGCACCCTGGACATTGAAGTCAACTACGGGACCTTCGGCCGCGATGTTGACAAAAGAGTGGCTTTGGGCACCGCGGAACTCACCGGCGGCGTCCGCTACCTGACCAAGATGAACGACATCAACCTCGGCCTTGCCGCCAACTTCCTGAAGGAAATGGACAGTGACGAGGCTGTCGGGTACAAGTACGGCGCGGCGGTCAGCTTCGGCCTGCCGGCGTTCACCGTGAAAGCGGGCCTCATGGGTCAGGAAGAGTCCGAGCTGCGCCTGGCGGAAGCCCAGCTTCTCCTGCCCCTGAACAAGGTCTTCACCGTAGAAGTGGGTGCCACCATGGGTCTGGACAGCGATGTCTATGACGACTTCCTGAACGAAATCGACGCCAACCTGCAGATCAAGGCGGGCAAGAACCTGATCCGCGTGGGCTATCTGATGGTCAGCGATAAAAACGGTGCTGGCTCCTTGATCAACGACGAACTTTCCCGCATCGGTCGCAAGACTTCCTATGTCGAGAAGGGCGGGGCCTACTTCGAAGTTTCCATTCCTTTCTAATTCAGGTTTAAGTTAAAACCGCAAGGCCGTCCCGAAAGGGGCGGCCTTTTTTTTGGGTTTTTGGGTGGAGAGAGTTGGAGGAAGAGGTTTACAACGCAGAGACGCGGAGGCGCAGGGGAAGAAGAGTTTTTACGCAGGGGAGAGGGTTAACGCAGAGATGCAGGGCGTTATTTTTTTTACGCAGAGGCGCAAAGGCGCAGAGGGTTTTTTCGATTTTTTTTAACGCAGAGACGCGGAGAAGAGGGTTGACGCAGAGACGCAGTGGCGTGGGGTTGTCAGGAAGAATTTTTTGCCGCAGGGGCGCGCTGAGGCGCAGAGGGTTTTTTCGATTTTTTTTAACGCAGAGGCGCGGGGGCGATGATAGGGAGAATTTTTAACGCAGAGACGCAAAGGCGCAGAGGGGGATGATAGGGAGAATTTTTAACGCAGAGACGCAAAGGCGCAGAGGGGGATGATAGGGAGAATTTTTAACGCAGGGGCGCAAAGGCGCAGAGGGGGAGAGGGATTTTTGGGGTTTGAGGCCTTTCCTTATCTTCTTTGCGACCTTTGCGGCTTTGCGCGAGACATTTTTAAGATTTTAACGCAGAGACGAAGAGGAAGAGAGTAGTAATTCTGAGGTTAGGTGGGAAGGATTGGGCGGGGATTCTGTATTCATTCCTGTTATTTGCGACCAGCTATTGGGATTTCACATTCATTAAATAATCGTTTAAAGGTCTTAAAACCACTTTTCTGTCTGAGCTGATAAATAGAGCTTACATATCAGGTTTTCAAATTCATTTTATAATGTCCTGTTCTGCTTAAAGGATTGGACCTGACATTCCTGGAAAAGCGCATTGCATCGGGAAAAGTGAAGACAAAATAATTTCGCAAATTAGAAATCCTGTCCCGGCCTTCAGAGACATTTGTATTGATCTTAACCGACTTTTCAAAAGCTCCAGGGGTTTTTTCTGCGTAATAATCTCCGGAGGCGTGGGGTGAAAGAGAATGATATCAGCGGGGTTATTATTGAGGCGGCTGTTGAGGTGCACAGGACTTTGGGGGGGCCGGGGCTTCTGGAGTCGGTTTATGAGGAGTGTCTTTGCTGGGAGATAAGAGTGCGGGGGCTTGAGGTAACACGGCAAAAAGAGCTGCCTCTTCTGTACAAAGGATTTTACTTATTAAACACCTATCGCCTGGATTTGCTAGTGGCGGGAAAGGTTATTGTTGAATGCAAGGCGGTGGAAAAGTTTCATCCCGTGTTTCTGGCCCAGACGCTGACATATCTTCGCCTGAGCGGGCTTAGGCTGGCTTTGGTTCTTAATTTTGGGGAGAGATACTTGAAAGATGGGATTTACCGGGTGGTGAATGGGCTGGAGGAGTGATTGGGGTGAAGAATTTTTAATGCAGAGGCGCAGAGACGCAGGGGAAGAGGGGAGAAGAATTTTTAACGCAGAGGCGCGGGGCCGTTATTTGTTTTTTCAACGCAGGGGCGTAAAGGCGCACTGGGGGAGAGGGATTTTTGAGGTTTGGGGCCTTTCCTTTTCTTCTTTGCGACCTTTGCGGCTTTGCGCGAGATATTTAAAGATTTTAACGCAGGGACGCAGAGGCGCAGGGGGTGAGGAGTTCTTGGGTTTGGGGTCTTTCCCTTATTCCTTGGCGACCTTTGCGACTTGGCGCGAGATATTTAAAGATTTTAACGCAGGGGCGCGGAGGGAGAAAAAGAGCATCCCTGCCCTAATCATTATGAAAGAGTCCGTGTCGCACTCATGCAGCAAAACCTGCAGACCATTTTATGCATTTTGTTTTTCCCTTTGTCTTGATTATCAGACTTGTTTCTCTTATATTTAGACCAGTAAAAACAGGCTGAAGGAGAATAAAAACTGTGGAGACCATCGGCGCTTATGAGGCAAAGACTCATTTTTCCGCAATTTTGGCTGAGGTCGAAAAGGGAAAGAGAATCACCATCACCAGACACGGAAAACCCGCTGCCCGGCTGGAACCTGTATTGCATCAGGCCCTTTCCACCCCCGAGGACATTGTGCGGGAAATCCTTCGTTTTTCGAAAGAGCATCGCTTAGATGGACTGTCTTTGAAAGAACTCATCGATGAAGGAAGACGATGAGCGCCTTTGTAATGGACTGCTCCGTCACCGCATCCTGGTGCTTCACCGATGAAATGGACGACTATTCCCGTACGATTCTTGAGACCCTCTCAACGGGACGAGCGGCTGTTCCGTCAGTCTGGCAACTGGAAATCACCAATGTCATGCTAGCCGCCGAGAGAAGAAAGAGACTGAGTGCTGCGGACGCCCGACGGTTCCTCGATCTCGTCCTCTCCCTCCCGGTGGACATCGATTCCAATAGCTCACCGGTCAGCTCTGTCACAATTTTTCATCTTGGCCTGCAATATGGGCTTTCTGCCTACGATGCTTCTTACATGGAGCTGGCCTTTAGATTGGGATTGCCCCTGGCTACAAAGGACAGACATCTCCTGGAAGCCTGTAAGAAGGCGGGCATTGCAATCGCCGGAATAGGCTGAAATCAGTCTTCGGTCCAGGGCACTTAAAATGCGATGAGAGAGTTTAACGCAGGGGCGCAGAGACGCAGAGAAGGAGGGATGAGAGTCTCTTTTTTCTTTGCGTCCTTTGCGCCTTTGCGCCTTTGCGCGAGACATTTTTAAGATTTTAACGCAGAGACGCGGAGGCGCAGGGGTTAGAGGGGTTGTTGAGATTGCTACTTTTCTTTGTTTCTTTGGGCTGTTTTATATGATTTTGCTTTTATAACGGCATATTATCTAGATATTCTGCTGTTATAAACGCAATTTATTGACTTTTTATGCTGGGAGACCTATTCTTTGGCTGTATGGTTAGGCGGAGCATAAGCAAAAAACTGGAGGAGGCTCTTTTTAAAGGCAAGGCAGTAATCATTTTTGGCGCCCGGCAGTGCGGCAAAACCACCCTGAGTCAGCACCTCTTATCAAATCTTGGAAAAGAAGCTGTCTGGCTTTCCGGGGATGATGATGCAGATACCGCTCTTTTTTCCAGTATTGGAAAATCACTCTGGATGCAGATTATGGGGAATCACAGGATTGTCGTCATTGACGAGGCGCAGAAAATCCCGGACATCGGACGGGCAGTAAAAATCCTGGTGGACTCATTTCCCGGCATCCAGGCTATTCTTACGGGCTCAAGTTCTTTCCAGATAGCAAAAACCACGGAAGAAGCCCTTACCGGCAGAAAATATGAATACGAGATCTTTCCTCTATCTTTTATGGAGCTATGTGATCACCATGGCTTTGCCGAGGAACACAGGCAGCTGGGACAGCGCCTGGTATTCGGCTCCTATCCGGAAATCGTTGTAAAGCCTGAAGATGCCCTTGCCCATATTCAGCTCATTGCAGAATCCTATTTATACAAGGATCTGTTTCAATACGAGGGCATCCGCAAACCTCAGCTGCTAAAGGATCTTCTGAAAGCCCTGGCATGGCAGATTGGAAGCGAGGTATCTTCTTCGGAACTAGCAGGACTTTTGGGCGCTTCCCGTTCCAGTATTGATTCCTACATAAGCCTTCTTGAACAGGCTTTTATTATTTTCAGTCTCCGCTCCTTCAGCAGCAATAAAAGAAATGAGCTGAAAAAATCACGAAAGATTTATTTTTACGACACCGGCATACGCAACGCCGTCATCGGGGACTTCACTCCACTTAATGCCCGAAAGGATGTGGGCGCATTGTGGGAGAATTACCTCATCGCAGAACGACAAAAACTGATTTCTTACAGGAAGGCATACCCCTCCCATGTGGAACTTCTGCCTCGATCATGGTTCTGGCGGACAAGCGATGGGGCGGAAGTGGATTACATTGAAGAGACCGCACAGTCGATCTCTGCCTTTGAGTTTAAGTGGAAAGCCGGCAAACCGGGCAGAATCTCACGAGCATTCACAAACCGCTATCCCTCGGCACGGTGCCTAACCGTCAGCCCTGAAAACTACTACGAATTCCTGAAAAGTTAGTGTCTGTATTAGAGGAAGGGAGTTTTTTAACGCAGGGGCGCGGAGGCGCAGAGGAAGATGAATGCGTTTGCTCAGGTGTTTACCCACTCTATTTCGGGTTTTAAATTCTGACTGGCGCATTTTTCCAGATACAGATTTATCAGATTCTGATAGCTGATCCCGGTTTCGTCCGCCAATTCCTTAAAATAGTTTATCGTGGATACATCAATTCTTATGGTAATCTGTTTTTTCAGTTTCTTGATGTACGGATTTTTTCGTGACCGAGAAAAATCATATTCGCTTTTCATTTTTTTCCCTCTTCATAGTCTTTAGTTTCGTTCTTTGTAGCTTTTCGTGATGAAAAAATTCTAATTTTTTCATCATTTTCTCTGTAACAGTGACAAACCACAAGAATTCTTACATTGAAACTCAATCCCAATATAATAAAACGAGCCTCTTCGACTGAATGATCAGGATCATCAATTAATCGCGCATTTTCATCGTAAAATACAGTTTTTGCTTCATCGAATGATATCCCATGCTTCCTGATATTTGCCCTGTTTTTCTTTTCATCCCATTCGAACAGGATGTAATTCATAATTATATTATATTTTTATTACACTCAATTTTCAAGTAAATTATTTCACGACCTTTCCGATTAACTCCATTACTATAACTCAGATTAACTTCTCATAACCCAACCATCCAAGCGACATTCCGGAAAGGACTCTTCGAGCCATTTTGAGGCAAGTCGGAATTGATACCAAAGAATTTTTAATTTCTTATTTTTCATGATTATTTCAACGCGGGGTTTGCGGCTTCAGAAAGAAAAGAAAAAACTCATCCTTCCTCCTTTTAGGCCTCTGTGCCTTTGAGCGAAGGCCCCTCTATCAATGATTCCTTTCCGAGGGTTAAGCGCCTTCGGTATCGATGCATCCCGGATTGACACTCCGAGGATTGTCGATAGAATTATTGGCATGACGGATGTGAAAAAAATTTTCGATTTGGAAGTCTTAAAAACCCTATCGCGAAAACATAAAATAAAAACTCTTTCGCTTTTTGGATCCGTATTGCGGCAGGATTTTAACGAAAACAGCGATATTGATATCCTCGTCGAATTCTTACCTGAAACTGATTATTCTCTCTTTGAACTTTATGATATTCAGGAAGATTTCTCCTCCACCCTGGGAAGAAAGGTTGATTTAGTTGAAAAACAAAGCCTGCGAAACCCGTACCGAAAAAAAAGAATACTGGAAACTGCAAGGAAAATTTATGAGTCCGAGTGAAGAAGATAAATCCTATCTTTCGGACATTAATGACGCCTGTAGTGACATAATAGAATTCACCAGAAATCTATCCTTTCATGATTTTAAAAGAACAGTTAATTCCATTTTTTAAAATATTTAATCGATCTCGATAATTTCTGTCTTGGCGGCCTTTGCGCCTTTGCGCGAAAATCTTTCAGCCGGAGCTATGTTCGACAGATCCCGCGCCAAGCCGCCAAGGGCGCCAAGGCAAGATAGGGAAGATAAGGATAGTTTTTAAACTTTGCGCCTTTGCGCGTGACATTTTTAGGAATTCAACACAGAGACGCCAAGGCGCAGAGAAAGAAAATTTTTCTCCCCCAATCCCCTCAGCGCCTCTGCGTTAATAAACGGGGACCCGGCCTCGTTTCCCGGCTTCGTTCCAGGCCCCTAAAACCAATCCTACTTCCCCACCCGAATCTCCTGCCAGATCCGGTCATACATCTCCACATCGGGCCCCAGGTCTTCCAGAAACTCGCAGTTCACCAGGTCATCGATATCGTAAATGGGGTCGGTGGTGGTGAGTTCCCGGGCCCCCATGTTTATCGACAGGGTTTCGAGGAAATCGACGATCCGGGCGTAGATGTCCGGCCGGTGGATGAAGTCGATGAACTCGTGGGCCAGGTCCTTGTTCTTCCCGTCCTTCAGGATGACCATGCAGTCCATGTACATGGCGCCCCCTTCCCGGGGGATGAAGAACTCCACGTCCTCCTTCATGGCCTCGTCCAGCTCCTGGTAGACATTCTCGGCGTAGGCGTGGACCACGAAAAACTCCCCGGCGGCGAAGCCCTTGCCGAAGGTTTCGGCGTCGAACTTGACGATCTGGTTCCGCCAGCCCCGGACGATCTCCTTGGCCTCCGCCAGCTCCTTGGGGTTGCGGGAATTGACCGAATACCCCCGGGTCTTCAGCGCCGCCCCCAGGACCTCCCGCATGTCGTCCAGAAGGGTCATCCTCCCTTTCAGATCGGGCCGGGCGAAGATGCTCCAGCTCTTCTCGAAATGGGGCACCTTCTTCTTGTTCACCACCACCCCGGCGGCCCCCATCATGAAGGGGACGCTGTACTCCTGCCCCGGGTCGAAGCCCAGTCGGGCCCGGATCTGGGGGTCGATCTGGGCCAGGTTGGGGACCTTGGCGTGGTCGATCTTCTCCAGCATCCCCTGCCCGGCCATGATGGACACGTAGTCCCCCGACGGGAAGGTGATGTCGTAGCCCGCCCCCCCGGCCTTGAGCTTGGCGAACATCTCCTCGTTGGAGGCGAACACATCGTAGACCACCTTCACCCCCTTCTCCTTCTCGAAGGCCCGGACGACCTCTTCGGGGATGTAGTAGGTCCAGTTGTAGACATGGAGTTTTTTCCCCTCCCTGCCGGCGCAGCCCCCCAGGGCCAGGGCGAGCAGGACAAGGACAGCGGGAAAGGCGAAAAATCTCCCTGTGTTGTTTCTTTTCATTGCGCTCCTCCTTCCGTGAACGGCGTCGCCGTTCATCGGGTTTCATTCCTGTACGATATATTTCAGAAAATTGCGGGCCAGAAAGACCAGCAGGGCGGTCCCCCCCAGCATCACCACCGACAGGGCGTTGATCACCGGGGAGACGCCGAAGCGGATCATGGAATACACGTAGAGGGGCAGGGTGGTGGATCCGGGCCCGGAGACGAAGAAGGTGATGACGAAGTCCTCCAGGGACATGGTCACCGCGATGAGGAAGGCCGAGACGATCCCCGGCATGGACATGGGGACGATGACCCGCAGCAGGGCCTGATGCTCCCGGGCTCCCAGGTCCCGGGCGGCCTCCACGACGGAAAAATCGAACTCCTCCAGCCGGGCCATGACGATGAGGAGGACGAAGGGCAGGTTGAAGGTGGTGTGGGCGATGAAGATGGTCAGAAGCCCCAGCCGCATCCCCACCCCGGCGAAGAAGACGAGCATGGAGACCCCGATGATGATCTCCGGCAGAATCAGGGGCAGGAAGGTGACGGCCTGCACGTATTTTTTGAGCTTGAAGCTGTACCAGTTGATGCCGATGGCCCCCAGGGCGCCGATGGCGGTGGCGGTGGCGGCGGAGGACAGGGCGATGAGGATGCTGTTCCAGAAGGACCTCCAGAGGTCCCGGGACCCCAGAAAGAGCCGCTCGTACCAGACCAGGGAGAAGCCGCTCCAGCTCATGGTCTTGGAGGCGTTGAAGGAGTAGACCACCAGAACCAGCATGGGCATGAAAAGGAAAAAGAGGGTGACGAAGAAGACGATTTTGGAGAAGAAGGGCTTCCTCCTCATGCTTTCCCCTCCTCCGTCCCCTTCCCGTGGGGCCGGTTGACGAAGAGGTAGACCCCCAGGGACAGGGCCGTCACCAGGGTGATGAGCATGGAGATGGCCGAGGCCAGGGGCCAGTTCCGGGTGACCGTCAGCTCCCGGGCGATGATGTTCCCCAGCATGTAGGAGTCCTTGCCCCCCACCAGCTGGGGCACCGCGTAGGCCCCGAAGGTGGGAATGAAGGTGAAGAGCAGGGCCGACACGATGCCCCCCCGGATGTTGGGCAGAAGCACCCGGCGGAGGGACTGCCGGTGGGTGGCCCCCAGGTCCCGGGCCGCCTCCAGCAGCGAGAAATCGAACTTCTCGATGGTGGAGTACAGGGGCAGGATGGCGTAGGGAAGGTAGGAGTAGACCAGCACCACGATGACGGCGGTCTTGCTGTACAGGAACTGGACGTAATTCCGGGTGAGCCCCAGCCTGGCGAGAAGATCGTTCAGAAAGCCGTTGTTCCCCAGGATGGCGATCCAGGCGTAGATCTGGATCAGGAAGTTGGTCAGGAAGGGGATGACGATGAGCATCACCAGCAGGTTCTTCCGGCTGCTCCGGGCCATGTAGTAGCCGCAGGGCAGGGCCAGAACCAGGGTGAGGGCGGTGGAGATGAAGGAGATCCACAGGGTGGTCAGGGCCACCTGGCCGAAGACCGGGTTCAGTAGGGCCCGGTAGGCCTCCAGGCTGAAGCCCCGCTCCACCCCGCCGTAGAGCCCCTTCCGCATGAAGCTGTAGAGAAAGACGATGACCACCGGAACGACGAAGAAAAGGCTTACCCACAGCGTGATGGGCGTGGTGTAGACCCTTCCGTAGTTTTTTTTCACTCTCCGTGGGCCTCCACCAGGTAGCCGTCGTCGGCGTTCCACCAGATGAAGGCGTGGTCCAGATACTTTATGTCCGGCCCCTGGCGGTCGTAGTTGATATGCTGCTTGAAGGCCTTCATCATGAAGTGGCTTCCCACCTCGATGAAGAACTTGCTCTGAAACCCGTTGTAGATGACCTCGTCCACCCGGCAGGACAGGAGGTTGTAGTCCGGGCCGAGGCCCTGGGGCCTTTCCAGGGAGATGTTGATCTTCTCCGGCCGGATGGTCATGGAGGCCTTGATGCCCGGGGTGAAGCTCCGGGCCCCGGTGAGGTCCTCGGGCTCCATGGTGACCTTCAGGGGCCCCAGGTTCTTGATGTCCACGGTGACCATGTCCCCCTCCACCTCCGTCACCACCCCCCGGAAGAAGTTGTTTTCCCCGATGAAGTTGGCCACGAAGATGTCCGCCGGGCTCTCGTAGATCTCCGCCGGGGTCCCGGTCTGGACGATGCGGCCCTCGTTCATCACCGAGATCCGGTCCGAGACGCTCAGGGCCTCCTGCTGGTCGTGGGTCACGTAGATGAAGGTGATGCCGATCTTGTCGTGGATGGTGTCCAGCTCGATGAGCATGTGCTGGCGCAGCTTGGCGTCCAGGGCGGAGAGGGGCTCGTCCAAAAGCAGCACCGACGGCTCGTTGATCAGGGCCCGGGCGATGGCCACCCTCTGTCTCTGGCCGCCGGAGAGCTGGGAGGGGTTCTTGTTCTCGTGGCCGGTGAGTTTGGTAAGCTCCAGGTACTCCCCCACCCGGCGCCGGACCTCACCCTCCCCCACCTTCTTGAGCCGCAGCGGAAAGGCCACGTTTTCGAAGACCGACAGATGGGGGAAGAGGGCGTAGTTCTGGAAAACCGTGTTCACCGGCCGTTTGTCCGGCGGCAGGGGCAGCACATTGCTTCCGTCCAGGAACACGGACCCCGACTCAGGGTAGTCGAAACCGGCGATGATCCGAAGCAGGGTGGTCTTCCCGCAACCCGAGGGGCCCAGGAGGGAGTAAAACTCCCCCCGATGGATGTCAACGCTGACATCCTTCAGGACATGAAAATCGCCGAAATGCTTTTCGACGTTTTCCACCTTCACTCCGCTTCCTTTCACCTATGTCGGGCTCCTTGGCGCGTGATATCTGTGCAGGAGTATATCAAAAGAATCAAAAAATCAATATGCCCCGGGGCCGATTCCGTCGGCGCCCCAGACCCGCCCCCTCAGGCTCCCGAGCGGGCCCGATCCGCCATACCCCCCGGGCGGACCCGGCTTCAGCCCGGGGCGTTTCCCCCGGCGGGTCCTGGGGCGCCTCAAACCCGCCTCGCCCGGGCCGTTTCCCCCGGGCGGGCCCGATCCGCCATGCCCCCCCCCGGGCGGGACCCGGCTTCAGCCCGGGCCGTTTACCCCCGGCGGGACCCGGGGCGCCTCAAACCCGCCCGGATCTGCTCAGGCTCCCCGGGCGGGCCCGATCCGCCATGCCCCCCCGGGCGGGACCCGGCTTCAGCCCGGGGCCCTTCAGGCCCCCTTAGGCCCCAGGCCCGGGGCGTAATCCTTCTCGTACCAGGTGAGGATCCTCCGGGCGATGCTGTCCCCGGCGGGGAGGCTGGGCAGATTGTCGGGGGTGAACCACCGGGCGTCCAGAAGCTCCCGCCGGTCCACCCGGATCTCCCCCCCGTCGTAATCGGCGATGAAACCCAGCATCAGCGAGTCGGGGAAGGGCCAGGGCTGGCTGCCGAAGTACCGGATGTTCCGGACCCTCACCCCCACCTCCTCCTCCACCTCCCGGGCGACGCAGTCCTCCAGGGTCTCCCCCATCTCGACGAAACCGGCGATGAGGCTGTAGAAGGGGGTGGCGAAGCGCCGGTTATGGGCCAGCAGGATCCTCTTCCCGTCCAGGATGGCCACGATGATGGCCGGGGACAGCCGGGGGTAGGTCAGGGCCCCGCAGGAGGAGCAGACCTTGGCCCTCTCGTCCTCCTTGTCCCGGTTCGGGGCGCCGCAGGACCCGCAGAACCGGGTGGATCGGTCCCAGTGCAGGAGGTGCCCGGCGAAGCGGGCGGGGATCATCTGGCTCGGGGGGATCTTTCCGTACAGGGGCCGCAGGCTGTCGGCGGTGAAGCCATCGGGGAGCCCATCGTCGCTGGCGAGGTCCCCGGCGTAGCAGTCCACCCCGTCCAGCCGGCCGAAGTACAGGACCCGGGAGATCTTCCCCCGCAGGGCCGCCAGCTCCGCCGCCCCGGGGTTCTCCGGGGATCCCGGGTCCACCTGCGGGGCCGCACTTTCCGGCGGGACCCTGTTCTCCGGCGGCGTCGCGTTTCCCGGCGGGACCCTGTTCTCCTGCGGCGTAGCGTTCCCCGGACGCGCCGCGCTTTCCGCTGGCGCTTCGTTCCCCGGCGGGATCCTGTTCTCCGGCGGCGTCGCGTTCCCCGAACGCGCCGCGCTTTCCGGCGAGGCCGCGTTCCCCGACGGTGCCGTGCTTTCCGGCGAGGCCGCGTTCCCCGACGGCCGGGGTACGGTGAACCCGCCGTCGCCGTTCCGGGAAACCACCAGCCGGTCCCGGAAAAAGAGGAACCAGTAACCCTCCGCCAGGCTGTTCTTCGTCGGATCGTGGATCGCTGTGAAGCTCATTTTCTTACTTCCCCCGTCACTGTAGCGAAAAAACCGGGATGGGGCAACACGAACCGGACCCCCCGCGCCGCGTTTCCGCGGGGGCCTGAGCCGGAACGGCCCCGGGTTCGCCGGTCGGGCGGAACGGCCCCGGTCAAGGCGGCCCCGGCGGCCCCGGTCAAGGCGGCCCCGGTCAAGGCGGCCCCGGCGGCCCAGGCGGCCGACACACCCCATGTGACGGCGGCCCGCCTTCCGTTCCCGGCCCCGACGGCCGCGGGCCTCCGTCCCCGGGTCGCCGCCGGCTTCCTTTTCCCGGGCCTCTCCGGGTAGAATGACTCCATGTTCACCCAAGACCAAAAGAAGGATTTCCTCCTGGGCCTCTTCATCGGCTGCCTGATCCTGGCCAACACCATCGGCACGAAGATCACCACCCTCCTGGGGGTGCGGGTGTCGGTGGGCATCTTCTTCGTCCCCGTCCTCTTCCTGGTGACCGACGTCATCGGCGAGGTCTACGGCCGCCGGGAGGCCAACAAGTTCGTCGTCATCGCCCTGGCGCTGCTGGTCCTGACCCTGGGCATGACCGCCCTGGCCATTGTCCTCCCCGCCAACCCCACCTGGGGGAACCAGGAGCCCTTCGCCCTTATCTTCGGCTCCACCCTGCGGATGACCTTCGCCAGCATCGTGGCCTTCGTCATCAGCCAGTTCCACGATGTCTGGTCCTTCGATTTCTGGAAGCGGAAAACCGGCGGGAAGCACCTCTGGCTCCGGAACAACGCCTCCACCATCGTCAGTCAGCTCCTGGACACGACGATTTTCATGTTCATCGCCTTCTACCGCATGACTCCCAAGTACACCGTCTCCTTCATCGTCAGCCTCATCATCCCCTACTGGCTCTTCAAGGTCGTTTTCGCCCTGCTGGACACCCCTTTCTGCTACGCCCTGGTGGTCTGGCTCCGGGGCAAACAAAAAAATTGACGCAGGGCTGAAAGCGTCTTACAATGACACATCATTCTCCGGGGGCCGCGGGGCCCGCGCCCCCCATTCCTGTTTTCAAGGAGCCCGCCCATGATGGATCCGTTCCAAACCCGAGTTCCCCTGGAGTTCGTCGGCATCCTGCCGGAGGGGATAAAGTATTTCTCCCGCCACGGGAAGGACTTCCTGGTGGTGGAAAACGTCCTGTGCCCCAACGGCCACTCCCTGATGGTGGACGCCGTCAGGATCAACGGGGAGCCCACCATCCGGATCGGTGTGGAGATCGGCCCCCAGAAGGGGAACTTCTTCATCGATTCCTTCTGGGGAAGCCACGAAAAACTCTACGACTTCATCCCCGCCCTGAACGCCGCGCCGGTGGTGGTCAAGGCCCTCTGTCCGGTCTGCGGCACGAGCCTGATGGTGGAGGACCGCTGCCGGGTCTCCGGCTGCGGAACCCGGGAGCACATCCTGCTGACTCTCCCGGGGGGCAAGAACAAGATCTTCGTCTGCGGCCGCCTGGGCTGCCCGGGACACCGCCTGGAAGTCCAGTCCGCCCCCCACGACCTGGTGGAAAAAATCAGCGAGATCAACTATTTCGGGTCCTCGGAGGACGACTTCTTCGGAGGGATATGAGCATGCTGGAAAACCGGGTGGAAATAGAAATCAACCAGTGCAAGGGCTGCCGGCTCTGCGTGGAAACCTGCCCCACCGACTGCCTGGTGCAGGGCTCGGCCATCAACCGGATCGGCTATCAGTATGTCCGCTTCGAGCAGAAGGGCTGCACGGCCTGCGGCTTCTGCTACTACATCTGCCCCGAACCGGGGGCCATCACCGTTCTACGGGGAGAAAAAAAGGCGGTGGACCATGGATAGACAGCTCATCAAGGGCAACGAGGCGGTGGTTTTCGGCGCCCTCCTGGGGGGGGCGACCCATTTCTTCGGCTACCCCATCACCCCGGCCAGCGAAATAGCCCACGCGGCGGCCCAGTACTTCAACGGCACCGGCCGCTGCTTCCTCCAGGCGGAGGACGAGGTCAACGCCATCAACATGATCTACGGCGCCGCCTCCGCAGGCGCCCGGGTCATGACCGGCTCCTCCGGGCCGGGCATCGCGCTGATGGCCGAGGGCGTCTCCTACCTGGCGGGGGCGGAGCTGCCGGCGGTCATCGTGGATGTCCAGCGGGCCGGCCCGGGGCTGGGCAACATCTGGGCCGAGCAAAGCGATTACAACATGGTGGTCAAGGGGGGCGGCCACGGCAACTACCGGAACATCGTCCTGGCCCCCTTTTCGGCCCAGGAGATGTGCGACTTCACCTACCGGGCCTTCGAGATCGCCGAAAAGTACCGGATGACGGTTTTCATCCTCACCGACGCCTACATCGGACAGATCATGGAGCCGGTCCTTCTGCCCCGGGAGGTCCGGCACGCCCCCCGGCACGACTGGGCGGTCTACGCCGACCGGGAAAGCCGGGGAAACCTGGTCACCTCCATCCTGATGAGCACCGAACTCCTGTCGGAGCACAACTGGAAGCTGCAGGAAAAATATAAAAAGGTGGAAGCCGAGCTGGTGGAATGGGAGGAGTACGAAACCGGGGACGCGGAATATCTTTTCTCCGCCTTCGGCATCTGCGCCCGGATCTGCCTGTCGGCGGTCCACGAACTGCGGAACAAGGGGATAAAGGCGGGGCTCCTGCGGCCCAAGACCCTGTTCCCCTTTCCGGAGAAGCGCTTCCGGGAGCTGGCGAAACAGGTCAAGTCCATGGTCGTGGTGGAAATGAACAACGGCCAGATGGCCCGGGATGTGGAGCACGCGGTGCGGTGCTCCATTCCCGTTCTCCGGTACAACTGGATGGGCGGGATGGTCCCGTCCACCCAGGAGGTCACCGAACGGGCGCAAAAGGACATGCGGGGGTAAGAACCATGGTAAAACACGCGAAACCCAGGGCCTTCTATGACGAGTTCTTCCGCCGGGGGCCGGGAGAGAAAAACACCACCTACTGCCCCGGCTGCGGCCACGGCAACGCCCACAAACTCATCGCCGAGGCGATTACCGAACTGGGCATCCAGGACCGGACGGTCTTCATCTCCCCGGTGGGGTGCAGCGTTTTCGCCTACTATTATTTCGACACCGGCAATGTCCAGGCGGCCCACGGAAGGGCCCCGGCGGTGGCCACCGGGGTGGCCCGGGCCCGGGAGGACGCCATCCTCATCTCCTACCAGGGGGACGGAGACCTGGCGGGGATCGGCATGGGCGCCATCATGCACGCCGCCAACCGGGGCGAGCACATGGCGGTGTTCTTCATCAACAACGCCATCTACGGGATGACCGGCGGCCAGATGGCCCCCACCACCCTGGTGGGGCAGCGGACCCTCACCACCCCCGACGGGAGGACCGCCGGCAGGGAGGGTTTTCCCATCGGGATGTGCGAGATCCTGGACAAGCTCACCGCCCCGGTGTTCATCGAACGGGTTTCTCTGGGGGACCCGGGGCGGATCATCCGGGCCCGGCGGGCGGTGAAAAAGGCGCTGACCAACCAGGTGGACCGCAAGGGCTTCTCCTTCGTGGAGATCCTCTCCCCCTGCCCGATCAACTGGAAGATGACCCCCGTGGAGGCGCGGAAATGGCTCATCGCCAACCTGGAGCCCCTCTTCCCGCTGGGCAGCTTCCGGAACCTGGAGGAGCCCCCGGCGGCCTACGGGTACCGCAAGCCCGTGTCGGACCAGGAGCTGCTGGAGATCTTCGCCGCCGAAAAGAGCCTCAACCTGGAGAGCCGCAGGGGGCTGGTGGAGGACCAGTACGTGAAGATCGCCGGCTTCGGCGGTCAGGGGGTCATGTCCGCCGGGGTCCTCCTGGCGAACTGCGCCATCGCCGAGGAGAACAACGCCACTTGGCTTCCCTCCTACGGGCCGGAGATGCGGGGCGGAACGGCCAACGCGGGGGTCATCGTGTCCCGGGACCAGATCGGTTCCCCGGTGGTGGACCACGCGAACTTCCTCATCGCCATGAACGGGCCGTCCCTGGATTCCTTCGAGGACTCGGTGGTCCCCGGGGGGACCATCCTGGTGAACACCTCCCTCATCGACCGGAAGGTCCGGAGGTCCGACGTGAAGGTTCTCTACGCCCCCCTGACGGAAATCGCCGCCCAGGCGGGCCTCACCGCGGCGGCCACGGTGGCGGCCCTGACCATGTACGCCGCGGAGACCGGGGCGGTGTCGCTGGACACCATCAAAAAGGTGATACCCCTGTCCATCAAGAAGAAGTCCCTCATCGACGTGAACATCAAGGCGGTGGACCTGGCGGCGGAGTATCACGCCAACAATCTGCGGGGTCAGATCTGATCAGGGCCGGGGCCTGAACCGGGCCGCGAGCCGCGCCGGAAGGAGGGCGGGGTTCCGCAGCCCCCGCCGGGCCCTCCGTCCCCGGCTCCGCAGCCCCGGCGGGAGTTCCCGCTCCCCGTAGAACTCCTCCTCCGCCAGCCTCGCCAGGAGGAGGATGTCCTCCCCCGCGGCGGGGAAGTTCCGGGCAAGGCGCCCGCCGTACTCCCCGGGGGTTTCGCTTTTCCTTCTCCCCAGACCCGAGAGCCTTCCCCAGCGGCAGAGTTCGGCGAAGCCCTCCGCCCCCTCCCCCCTCCCTGCCGTCTTCCTCCGGGGGAGGATCCGGCCCAGGAAACGCCCCGCCCCGGAGACCAGGGACCCCAAAGCCTTCAGCAAGCCCCGGAACCACCGGGCCAGAAACTCCCCCAGGCCCGGGAGCCCTCCGTCCCCGTCGGCCCGGGCGGCGAGGCGCCGAAAGAGCCGGTACAGGACCCAGCCGGCGAGGCCCAGGGCGACGAGCCCCAGAACGCCGAAGACCGTCCAGGTCAGGATTTTTTCCAGAAGGGAGGCCAGGGGCCCCGGCTCCCGCAGCTCGGGGATCAGGGCCTCCCCGCCGGCGGGCGGTCCCATGGCCCCCTCAGAGACCCGGGCGAAGCCGAAACCGAAGAGGAAGCGCAGAATCCGCACGATCCAGGGGCCCAGCGGCGCAGCCCCGCTCCTCAGGGTCCGGTACAGGCCCACGGCGGAGCGGGCGAAAACGGGGTACAGGATATGGAAGGCGGCCCCCAGAATCAGGAAGCCCGCGATGACGGGGGGGAGGACTCCCAGGGCGGAGCGGGACGCGGAGAAGGCGGCGTCCCGGTGGAGGCTTTTGGACAGGTACAGGGCCAGGATCCCGAAAAGGAAATAGGCGACGGTCAGCGGGAGACCCCGGGGGTCCGGGACATTCACGGCCATGCGGATGAAGAAGACGAAAAACAGGATCCCCAGCCCCCCGTCGAAGCGGACGGAGGTGACGGGGTGGTCCACCGGACTTCGGCCGATGAAGAAGCCCCGGAGCCAGAAGGCCAGGCTCCAGGCGGTGAGCATGAAAAAATGGTAGGAATCGGCCATCTCCCGGAAGCCGCCCAGGGCGGCCCACCAGCCCGGGAGGCCCGACGCGGCGGCGAAGGGGAGGTCCGGGGCGGAGCGGAGGATCCGGCACAGCGCATAGAGGAAGCCCGCCCCGGATGCAAGGAACTCGGTGATCCTCCGGCGCCGGATCCGGCGGAAAAATCGGGTCAGAACGAGGGATGCCAGGAGAGAGAGGGAGAGGGCCGCCATGGGGGGCGGGGTGTTTTCGGGGATGACGAAAAACAGGCCCGCCAGGACCCCCAGACGGCAGATCTCCATTCCCGCCGTGGGAAGGAGCGTCGCCGCTTCCCGGAGCCGTCTACTCATCCAGGAGGTCCTTCGCCCTGTGGACCCGCACGGCCCCGAGGCCCATGGACTGAAGACCCGGGACCCCTCCGACCGGGGGGCCCCCGCCTCCGTCCCCCGGGAAGGGCCCGGACCCGGAAGACCCCGACCCGGAAGACCCGGGAATCCCCGGCCTGTCCGGCGGCGAACCCGGCAGCCCCGGGGCGAGGATGAAGACCATCCGGGGCCCCGCCTTCCGGGCGGCGGACATCCGCGCTTCCGCTCCCTCCCCGGAGGATCCGAAGTAGACCAGGCCCGTGCCGCCCCGGACCGCCTGCCGGATCAGCGGTTCCAGAGGCTCCCGGGAAGACCCGGAGTCCCGAAGGTCCCGGGGCCCTTGGGCCCGGAACCGAAGATCCCGGGGCCGCCCTTCCACCCGGGCGAGCATCTCCAAGAGGGCCCCCAGATGCTCAGGCCCCCGGCCCAGGGGAAGAAGGGGCGGGCGGTCTCCCGTCAGGGCCGCGTTGGTCAGAAAGCCGAAGGAGGAGCCGCTTTCCATGACCTCCCGGGCGGAGGAGGCCAGGACCTCGATCAGGAGCTCCAGGTCCCGGGGGCCCGGCGCCCCGCCGGAGGGGCTCTCCCCCCCGTTGGCGGAAATCTCCCCGGCGGCAGCCCCGGAGCCGGCTTTGGAGACGCCGGAACCGCTGGAGGTGAAGTCCCGGGCGCCGGGGGCAGGATTCCCCGCCCCGCCGGAGGGTCTCCCCACCGGGGTTCCCGGGACGGGGCCGGGGGATGGGGCGACCGCGCCGGGAGCCGGGCGCCGCACCCCGGGAACGGAGACCGGGGCTTCGGAAAGGGGCCCCCCCCCGGGGACGGCAACCGCCCCGGCGGCAGCCTCGAAAACGGGGCCGGAAACGGGGCCCGGGGGGCCGGCGAAGCCGCTCTCCCCGGAGAACCCATCGGCGTCCAGCACGAACATCACCTTCCGGTGGGAGGTGGGCTCGAAGAGTTTCTCCTGCAAAACCCCCAGCCGGGCGCTGGCCTTCCAGTGGATGTTCCTGGCCGGGCGGTTCCCCCGATAGTCCCGGGTTCCGGCGTACCAGGCCGGATCCTCCACCGCCCCCCGGGAGGCGTGGAGGCCGAAGAACTCCCGGAAGGGCAGGTCCAGGGCCCGCAGCCGGGGCAGCCGGGGAAAGACGACGATCTCCCGGGAGAAGGGGACCGCCCGGGACCTCCGGTGGAAGCCCAGAAGGTCCCCCGCAGAGATCCGGGCGGGCCCGATGGTGTAGACCCCCCGCCGGAGCGCCGCCAGGCTCCAGGAGCGCCGGACCCGCCCGTAGGGACGGAGGACCGTCTCGCCCCGGAGAAGCTCCTCCCCCGCCAGGACATCCCGGGACGCCTGCAGCTCGATCCGGACCCAGACCGGCAGGGGCTTGCGGTTTTCCACCACCACCCGGAAACGGACGGTTTCCCCCGGGAAGAGCCGGTTCCGATCCGTCTCCGGCAGGAGCGACAGCCGGGCCAGCCCCGCCCGGGACCAGAGCCTGCCGCCGTGGGCCAGGATCAGGATGCCCGCGGCGGGGGCCGCCAGGGCCGGAGAGCCCCGGACCAGGGCGAAGAAGAGGACGAGCCAGACGAATAACAGGGTGATCCCCAGGGAAAAAATGCTTCCCGTGTCCGGGCCGGCCGCATCGGGGCCAAACGCGTCGGAGCCGGCTGCTTCGGGACCTGCCGTCTGGGAGTCGATTGCATCGGGGCTAAATGCTTCGTGGCCTGCCGTCTGGGAGCCGATTGCATCGGGGCCGGCCGTATCGGGGCCGGCGGGTTCCTTCATGACCGGCTCCGTCTATGCCGGACCGGGGACGGCCACCTTGGCCAGGACCTCGTCCAGGACCACCGCGGCGGAGGCCCCCCGGGTCCGCTCGTCCTGACGGAGAATGATCCGGTGCCGTAACACCGGGCCCGCCAGTTCCTTGATGTCGTCGGGGAGAACGTAGTCCCGTCCCCGGATCAGCGCCAGGCTCTGGGCGGCCCGCATCATCCCCAGGGCGCCCCGGGGGCTCACACCGTAGCGGACCCGGGGGTGGGCCCGGGTGGCCGCCGCCAGGTCAGCGATGTACTCCCGGACCGCCGGGGAAACGGTCAGGCCGCCCCTCTCCCGCTGGAGTTCGACGATCCGCTCCGGCGGAACCACCGCCTGCAGATCCTCCAGAGGGTCCTCCTCCTGGAAGCGGGAGAGGATGGCCACCTCCTCTTCCCGGCTGGGGTAGCCCAGATCGATGCGCATGAGGAAGCGGTCCAGCTGGGCCTCCGGCAGCGGGAAGGTGCCGTCCATTTCGATGGGGTTCTGGGTGGCGATGACGAAAAAGGGCCGGGGGAGGAGGAGGGTCTCGCCGTCCACCGTCACCTGGAACTCCCCCATGCTCTCCAGCAGGGCCGCCTGGGTTCGGGGGATGGTGCGGTTTATCTCGTCCGCCAGCAGGATGTGGGACATCACCGGTCCGGGATGAAAGACGAAGTCCCCGGATTTCCGGTCGTAGATGGAAAAACCCGTCACGTCCGCGGGAAGGAGGTCCGGGGTGAACTGAATGCGCCGGAAACTGCCGCCGATGCTCCGGGCCAGGGCCTTGGCCATCAGGGTCTTTCCCAGACCCGGCACATCCTCCAGAAGAACGTGCCCCTCCGACAGAAGGGCCGCGAGCATGAGCTCCAGGGCCTTCCTCTTGCCCACCACCACCCGGGACGCGTTTTCCACCACCCGGTCGCATTCACTGTTCCGCATCGGGCCATTATCGGCGAATCCCCCGGGCTCTTCAAGGGCGGATTGCCTTTTTCGGCGAAAGGTTCTAAATTCATCCCCAGTTTACATTTCACCAAGGAGAAGATGAAAATGCGAAAAGTCATCGTTTCGTTCCTGCTGGCGGCGGCGGTCATGGCCATTCCTTCCGCGCTGTCGGCGCAGACGAAAATCCGGCTGGCCCACGTGGTCAACGAGAAGGACGGCTTCCACATCGCGGCGATGAAGTTCCAGGAACTGGTGGAAAGCGGCTCCTCCGGGAAGATCCGGATCGAGCTTTTCCCCAACGCCACCCTGGGGGACGAAAGGACCCTGCTGGAGGGGATGCAGATCGGCACCATCGACATGGGGGTCATCACCAACGGGCCGGTGGCCAATTTCCTGCCGGAAATGGCGGTGTTCGAACTCCCCTTCCTCTTCGCCAACCGGAAGCAGGCCTACGCCGTGCTGGACGGCCCCATCGGCAAGGAGCTTCTGAAGAAGCTGGAAACCGTCAATCTCATCGGCCTGGCCTACGCCGAGCGGGGGTTCCGGAACCTCACCAACTCGAAGCATGAGGTGAAGAGCCCGGCGGACATGAAGGGGCTGAAGGTCCGGGTCATGGAAAACCCGGTCTACATCGACACCTTCAAGACCCTGGGGGCCAACACCCTGCCCATGGCCTGGACCGAGGCGCTGACGGCCCTGCAGCAGAAGACCATCGACGGCCAGGAAAACCCGGTCAACGTCATCCATTCCTTCAAGCTGAACGAGACCCAGAAGTTTCTCTCCCTGACCCGGCACACCTACTCCCCGGCCCTCTTCGTCATGAGCGCCCGGGTCTTCAACAAGCTTTCCGGGGCCGACAAGGACCTCTTCCGCAAGTCCGCCCAGACTGCGGCGGAGTTCGAGCGCCGGGCCAACGAGGACAGCGAGGAGACCCAGCTGGCGGACCTCCGGGCCAAGGGCATGGTCGTCGTGGATCCCGATGTGGCGTCCTTCAAGGCGGCGGTGGCCCCGGTCTACGCCAAGTACGAGAAGGCCTACGGCAAGTACCTCAAGCAGATCAACGATCAGCTGAAGTGATTTCCATGCCGGCGCCCCCGGCGGCGCCGGCCTACCGACAAAGGGGTGCACGATGAGAGCGCCGGCAATCCTCAAAAAAGCGAGCGACGTTCTGGACCGCATCGCGCTGAAGGCGGTGATCGCCCTGATAATCGCGATGATCGCCACCATAAGCCTGCAGATCCTGAGCCGGACCCTGTCCCAGGCCTACACCTGGACCGAGGAGCTGTCCCGCTACCTCCTGGTCTGGAGCACCTTTCTGGGGGCCACTCTGGCCTACAAGCGGGGGCTGCACATTTCGGTGACGCTGTTTCTGGACCTCTTCCCCGGGAGGGTCCGCTCCGCGGCGGTCGTCGCCGGGACGCTCCTGTCCATGCTTTTCTTCGCCGTCATCGCCTGGTACGGGTTCTCCCTCATGGCGATGCAGATTTTCCAGGTTTCCCCGGCCCTGCAGCTGCCCATGCGCTGGATCTACCTGGTCATCCCCATGGCTGCGCTGGTCATGCTGGTCCACGCCGCGTCCTTCATCGGCGGGGAGGTGAAAAAATGACCCTTCTTCTGTTCCTGTCCTTTTTCGTCTTCCTCGCTCTGGGCCTCCCCATCGCCGTCGGTCTGGGGCTGGCCTCGATCATCACCCTGGTCACCCAGGATGTGCCTCTCCTCATCGTGGTGCAGCGGATGTTCGCCGGCGCCGATTCCTTCCCCCTCATCGCCGTGCCCTTCTTCATCCTGGCGGGAGACATCCTGGCCAAGGGCAAGGTGTCGGAGAAGTTAGTGGAGTTCGCCGATTCCCTGCTGGGTTTCATCAAGGGGGGGCTGTCGGTGGTGGCGGTGGTGGCCTCCATGTTCTTCGCCGCCATCTCCGGCTCCGGCGCCGCCACCACCGCGGCGGTGGGCACCACCCTGATCCCGGAGCTGAACAAGAAGGGCTACGGCAGGACCTCCTCGGCGGCCCTGATCGCCGCCGGGGGGACCATCGGCGTGGTCATCCCCCCTTCGGTGCCCATGGTGCTCTACGCCGTGGTGGCGGACCAGTCGGTGGCCAAGCTTTTTCTCAACGGCTTCGTCCCCGGGGTGGCCATGGGGCTCATCCTCATCGCCATAGCCATCGTCCAGGCCCACCGCCGGAACTACCCCCGGGGCGCGGAGTTCCGGCTCCGGCACATCCTGAAGACCACCGTGGACGCTCTCTGGGGCATCATGACCCCCATCATCATCCTGGGAGGGATCTTCTCGGGGTTTTTCACCCCCTCGGAGGCGGCGGTGATCGCGGTGAACTACGCCCTGGTGGTTTCCCTCTTCGTCTACCGGGACATGACGATCCGGGAGGTCCTGGAGGTCATCGGGAAATCCGCCATCACCATGTCGGTGGTCATGTTCATCATCACCACCTCCACGGTCTTCAGCTGGATCCTGGCCAACTGGAGCATCCCCAACCAGCTGGCGGAGGGGATCCTGACGGTATCCTCCAACAGGTATGTCATCCTTTTCCTGATCACCATGATCATCCTCATCGCCGGGGTCTTCATGGAGACCGCCTCGGCCCTGCTGATCCTGACACCGGTCTTCCTCCCTCTGGTGGAGTCCCTGGGGATCGACCTTCTGCACTTCGGCCTGATCATCGTCATCGGCCTGGCCATCGGCATGATAACGCCCCCGGTGGCCATCAACCTCTACGTGGCCAGCACCATCACGGGGCTCCCCATCGAGAGGATCACCCGGTCCATCATCCCCTATCTGCTGGGCCTCATCGTGGTTCTTCTTCTCTGGGTGTATCTGCCGCTGGCGCTGCCGGGGCTGATAATCCACTGAGGCTGTGGGCGGCGGCTCTTAAAACCAGCTGCCCCCCTGCCCGGCAGGTTTTTGTCCGCCGTCGCCGGGCCCCTGCCTGGTGGCGGACCCCTTAACGGCGGCGGGACTCTGCCCTGCGCCGGGCCTGCTTCCGGCGCCGGGCCTCTGCCCGGAGGCAAACCTCTGTCCGGAGCCGGGCCCCTTGCCCGGTGGCGGATCCCTGTCCGGCGCCGGGCTTCCATCCAGCGGCGGGACTCTCCCCGACGCCCGGCTACCCCGGCTACCCCGGCTACCCCGGCTACCCCGGCTACCCTCGGCTCCCCCGGCTACCCTCGGCTCCCCCGGCTTCCCCCGGCTTCCCCCGGGCACGGCTCTCCCCGGAGGGGGCCCCCTCAGGTGTACTCCAGGACCTCCGCCTCTCCCCGCAGGACCCGGAGCCCGTTGGACGCCAGGGCCCGCAGCTCGTCCTCCCCGGGGTAGACGAAAACCGGGCCCAGATGCCGCACCCGCCCGGTGAGGTCGGCCACCAGGGCCTGGGCCCAGGCGAGGCCTCCGGTGAGGAGGATCCCGTCCACCTCCCCCTTCAGGACCGTGGACATCCCGCCGATCTCCTTGGCCACCTGGTAGATCAGGGCGTCCCGGACCAGCCTGGCCCGGGCGTCCCCGGCGGCGGCCCTCTCTTCCACCTCCCGGGCGCTGTTGGTGCCCAGATGGGCCACATAGCCCCCGCAGCCGTTGATCATCCGTTTGACCTGCTCCGGGCCGAGCTTCCCGCTGAAGCAGAGCCGGGCCAGAGCCCCCGCGGGCAGGGTGCCGCTCCTCTCCGGCGAGAATGGCCCCTCCCCGTCCAGGGCCTGGTTGACATCCACCACCCGGCCCTTCCGGTGGGCCCCCACGCTGATGCCTCCCCCCATGTGGGCCACGATGAGGTTCATCTCCTCGTAGCGCCGGCCGACCGTCCCGGCGTGGAGCCGGGCGATGGCCTTCTGGTTCAGGGCGTGGAAGATCGAGGCCCTTTCGAACTCCGGGTGCCCCGCCACCCGGGCCACCTCGTCCATCTCGTCCACCACCACCGGGTCCGCGATAAAGGCCCGGGCCCCCGGCAGGGAGAGGGCCAGGTCCCGGGCGATGAGCCCCCCCAGGTTGCTGGCGTGCTGCCCCCGGACCCCCGCCCGGAGGTCCGCCTCCATGGCCTCGTTCACCTCGAAGACGCCCGAGGGCACGGGCTTTATCAGGCCGCCCCGGCCGACGATGACCTTCACCTCCCCCAGATCGATCCCCGCCGAGGCCAGTTCGTCCAGGATGGCCCTCTTCCGGAAGTCGTACTGGTCCGCGATGCCGGCGTACCCGGCGATGACCGCCGCCTCGTGGTGGAGGTTCCGTTCCAGGATTTTTTCCTCTCCCCGGAAGACCCCCATCTTGGTGGAGGTGGAGCCGGGGTTGATCACCAGGATCAGGGCTTCCGTCACGGCTTTCCTCCGATGGCGGCGGCCAGGGCGATGGAGTGGAGCTTGGAAGCCTCCGAGTCCGCCCGGGAGGTGAGCACTATGGGCGCCCGGGCCCCCAGGATGACCCCCGCCGAGAGGGCGCCGCCCAGGAAGTTCAGCGCCTTGTAGAGCATGTTCCCGCTTTCGATGTCCGGCACCAGGATGATGTCCGCGTCCCCGGCCACCTCGCTGACGATGCCCTTGTGGGCCGCCGCCTCCCGGGAGACTGCGTTGTCCAGCGCCAGCGGCCCGTCCACGACACAGCCCCCGATCTGGCCCCGGCGGTTCATCTGGGCGAGCATGGCCCCGTGGACGGTGGCCTCCATCTTCGGGTTGACGGTCTCCACCGCCGCCGTCACCGCCACCTTGGGTTTCTCCACCCCCAGGCGGTGGAACATCCCCACTGCGTTGGTCAGGATGCCGACTTTTTCCTCGAAATCCGGCGCCACGTTCATGGCCGCGTCGGTGACCGCGAAGAGCTTGCCGTAATGGGGAGACTGGAAGATCCCCGCGTGGGAGAGGAGCGCGCCGGTCCGGAGGCCCCCCTCCTTGTCCAGGACCGCCTTCATCAGAAGGGCGGTGCTCACCAGCCCCTTCATCAGGATCTCCGCCCGGCCCTCCCGGACCAGGGCGACCGCCTTCCGGCAGGCCTCCGCCGGGTCGGGGATGTCGATGATCTCCCATCCCCCCGGGTCCATGCGGATCTCCCGCGCCGCCGCCAGGATCCCGTCCTTCGCCCCCACCAGAACGGCCTCGGCTATCCCCGCCTCCGCCGCGGCCCTCACCGCCTCCAGAACATGCATGTCCCCCGCCGCCGCCACGGCGATCCGGTTCCTTCCCCCGGCCCTGGCGCGGCCCAGAAGTTCCGACAGGTCCGTCGGCATGGAGCACCCCCCTTGGAATTCCCGGGCAATTCTCCGGCCATTATAGAATCTCCCCGTCCGCGGGGTCAAGAAATTCTAGGCCTTCAGCGCCGCGTCCCGGGTCCGCCGCACCGTCAGCTTCTTCCCCGGGAAGTCCCAGACGGCCTTTTCCGTGGGGAGGTGCACCTCCCGGGAGCCGTCCACCAGGATCACCTTGTCGAACCTGTCGTACAGGACGAAGCTCATCTGGCAGGGCAGATGGCCGACGGTTTTGTCCAGGAGCTCCACCCGCAGGGCGGAATCCTTCACCTCCGCCGCCAGGCGGAAGGAGGTACGGAAGCCCTTCCGGTACCGGAAGGTTTCGCCGTCGTCGAAGGCGTATCGCCCCTCCGCCGGGACCCGGGAGTCCCGGGTGAGAAAAACATGGAACTCCACGGCGGCGAGGTTTTTTTCCGCCGTCTCCGGCTCGTCCCGGAGCATCGGCAGAATGGCTCCCTCCCGGACGAAGAGGGGGGTCCCCAGAGAGGTTTCCTTGAAGACCCGGGCGGCGTTGCCGGGGCTCCAGACCCCTTCGGAGGGGGAGAACCACCGCAGGCCCTCCCCGGGGAGAAGGACGGTCCTCTCCCGGGACTTCCCCAGGACGGGGGCCTGCAGGATATGGGGCCCCACCATGAACTGATCCTCCACCCGGTCCAGGGGCATTTCCGGGGCACCGCCGAAATCGTAGAACAGGGGGCGCAGGATGGGTTCCCCCGCCTCCTCCTGGCGGACGAAGAGGCTGTACAGGTAGGGAAGGAGCCTGTAGCGCAGCCGGATGTAGCGGCGCAGCGTCTCCTCGGTCTTCCCGCCGAAGGCCCAGGGCTCCTGGTCCCGGCAGCCCTTCACTCCGTGGTTCCGGAAGAGGGGAAAGAGGAAACAGGCCTTGAACCAGGCCGTCGCCAGGGCGGGGTCGGCGTCGCCGCCGAAACCGGGCACATCCCCGCCGCAGAAGGGAAGCCCCGACAGGGACATGTTCAGGCACAGAGTCAGGCTCTGCCGCAGATGGTGATAGTTGGACCAGTTGTCCCCGGTCCAGACCGCCCCGTAGCGGCCCGAGGAGATGAAGGCGCTGCGGGTGGCCAGGAAGGGCCTTTCCCCGGGCCGGGCCCGGAGGAGGCCGTCCCACGTGGCCTGCTGCATCCCCAGGGCGTACTGGTTGTGCCAGGCCTCATGGGGGGTCCTGCCCCCGCCGAAGAGCATGTCCCGGGGGTCCACCGGGCCGGTGGAGGGATCGTTCATGTCGATCCACAGGCCCCCCACCCCGCTGCCGGCGAAGGAGGCCACCCTCTGGGCCCACCATTCCCGCCCCTGGGGGAGGGAGAAATCGGGGAACACCGTTTCCCCGGGCCAGACGATGCCGACGAAGGGCCTTCCTTCGGCGGTCTTGCAGAAGAGGTCCCCCTTCGCCCCCTCCCGATACACATCGAAATCCGGGTCCGCCTTGACCCCCGGGTCCAGAATGGCCACCACTCGGCGCCCCCGTTTTTTCAGATCCTCCATCTGGTTTTTCGGGCTGGAAAAATGGCGCTCGTCGAAGGTGAAGACCCGGAAGCCTTCCATGTAGTCGATGTCCAGCCACAGGCCGTCGCAGGGGATCTTCCGCCGGGCGAACTCCCGGTCCAGCCGGTCCAGGTCGGTGAAGGAGGCGTAGCCCCAGCGGCTCTGGTGATAGCCCAGGGCCCAGAGGGGCGGGAGGGGCGTCGTCCCCACCAGACGCTGCAGCCGGGTGGTGACCTCCGCGGCGCTTTCCCCGGCGATGAGGTAGATCTCCGGCCTGCCGTCGGTGGAGCCGACGGCGAAGCGCTTCCGCATCGGGGCGGCCCCGTGGAGCCCCTCGGCGATGGCGTCCTCCGCCAGGAGGTGCATGAAAACCGGCCAGGGGTTGTTCACCAGGATCCCCGCCCAGCCCCGGCCGTTCCGCACCAGCAGGTAGGGAACCGAGGCGTACATCGGGTCGGTTACGCCGGCCTTCCGCGCCTCGGGGTGGAAATCCGCCCAGACATCGGTGTTCCAGAACTTGGTGCGGGTGCCGGTCTTCTCCAGGCCGGTGTTCTTCTCCCCCAGCCCGTAGAACCGGAACTCCGGATCCCAGTTCAGGTTGATGACCCACTTGGGCCCCAGGACACCGAAGCCCTCCCCTTCGACGGTGGAGAGAAGCTCGTCCTTCCCCAGGAGGAGGCGGAAGCCCGCGTCCCGGACCTCCACGGACCCCCGGCGGGAACGGCCGAAGGCGTCGGCGTTCAGGATGGCGGCGCTGCCGTGGTCCTTCCATCTCCCGGAGGACCAGGTCAGCCGATAGACATCCTCCCCCAGGTGCCGGGCCTCTAAGGAGAGACCCGCGATCTTTTTACAGGAAAAATTCAGGGGATGCTCATATTTGTGGAAATACATGATCCGGGATTGTACCCGAACAGGGGGGCCCGGGTAAAGGGAAGGGTGAAAAGCGGGATCAGGCCCAGTTTTCCATCCGGAGCTGTTCTATCCGGGAAAATTCTTTCGTGCGGAATTCTTTATATGATCAGGTATCCTCACCCCCCCAGATCTTCCATGCAGAAAACGGGGATTTCTGAAACCTTTTTCCAGCCCGCCTCGTTGCTTAAAATGCAGTCTGCACCAAAGCTGAGGGCGCTGGCGATCTGGATGGCGTCGGACGTTTTAAACCCATAACGGGAACGAATATGGGCAGTGGTTTCTGCAACATGGATTGTAAACGGCAAGAGAGACAGGTTTTTGGATCCGGTAAAATACGCTCTGTATTTATCAACCAGCCTTTTCTGGCCCTGCGTCAATGGGCGGGTGATTATTTCCGTGTAGGTGATCAGGCTTGTCATTATTTGCTTGTCCGAGATTTCAATTTCTGTGAACAGGTTCTGCAAGGATTGGGCATATTGGGGATGGTCTTCAAAAAAATAAATGAAAGGCACCGTGTCTATAAAAATCATCCTGTAAGACGCAGAGCTCAGTCCCATTCCCTCCGTTCCTCCGCCACATAATGGTCCGCATCGAGATCCTTCCAAATCTCCGCCCCCAGACCTCGGGCGCTGGAGAATTTCAAAAGTCCCGCATTTTCCGGCCCGGGGCTGTCAAGACTTACAAGTTTTGCTATTTTTTTCCCCGCCCGTTCTATTGTTATTTCTTCGTTGTACAAGTGGACCCTGGACAGTAATTCGCCGAATTTATTGCGGGCTTCCACTGCGGATACTATCATATGACCTCCTCAACCATTATAATCATAATGATTGATATGGTATAAGTCAACAACAGTTCTGTTGCTGGATCTTTTCTGCTGGAAAGCGAAGCTAATGACATACCAATTTATGTAAGGTTCCGGAAATCAAATCCCGATAAATCATACTGATACCAGAAAAAGAAAATCTTCCACATTGGCGGGGCTGATTGCTTTAAACTCCGCCTCCGGGTAGGCCTTTGTAAAAGAGGTCGGGGGTCGGATGGTTTTCTGCTGTGAATACTTGAACTCAAAGGCTTTCAGCCTGCCGTCGGATTCTTCAATAAGGTCGATTTCCTTCTGTTCCCTGGTCCTCCAGAAATACGAGTTCACCCAGAGGCCTTTGTCGTCCAGAAACTTTTTCCTTTCCGACATGAGATAGTTTTCCCACAGGAGGCCCGCATCCTGACGGCCTTCCATGGCGGCGAAATTAGCGATAACTGAGTTTCTGATGCCGTTATCGTAAAAATATATTTTCCTGCTGTTTTTCAGCTCATTTCTCGCATTTCTGCTGAAGGATCCCAGCCGGAAAACAATAAAGGCCTGCTCCAAAATATTAAGGTATTTTTCCACTGTCTTGGCATCAATGCCGCACAGCGATGCCAATTCGGAATATGAAACCTGCGAGCCGATTTGCAGGGCCAGGGCCTGGAGCAGGCGGGTAAGTTTTTCCGGTTTCTGGATCTGTTCCCAGGACAGGATGTCCTTGTAAAGATAACTGTCGGAAATCTCTTTCAGGATGATCTTTTCTTCCCCCTGTTTGACCACCACTTCGGGATAAGATCCATATACGAGCCTGTGGGGGAGCATCCTTTTCTCCGCAAGAAGACCGTATTCCTGCGCCAGTTCGCTGAAAGACAGGGGATAAAGACGAAAATCCCGTTTTCTCCCTGTCAAAGGCTCATTCACCTTGTTGGCCAGTTCAAAAGATGAGGACCCGGTGGCAATAAGGAGAATATCAGGAAGCTGATCTGTAATGAGCTTCAGCCGGAGCCCAATATCCGGTATCCTTTGGGCCTCATCGATAATGAGGGTCTTTTTCTTCCCCAGGTAAGCCCGCATCCTTTCCGCGCTGAGGGTCCTGAAGATTTCCTGCACATCGAAATTATCCCCATCGAGAAAAAGAACATCCTCCATATCCGGAAACAGCATGTGCAATAATGATGTCTTACCCGTCTGCCGGGCCCCGGTCAGGATGATGGCCTTGCCCGATTTCATTGAATCGGCTATTGCCTTTGCCTTGCTCCGCTTGATCACACCAGCCTCCGGGTTCATTATACAACATTCCGGGAATCAAATCCCGAAAATTCACGATATTTAGGGAATAGAATCCCTGAATGTTAAAAAAGAGGGACTGGGCTGCCTGCATATCAGGGAATGGGGCGGTAAAGGGAGGGGTGAAAAATGCCGGAGGCTTCTTATGCCCAGTTTTCCATCCGGAGCTGTTCTATCCGGGAAAATTCTTTCGTGTTATTGGTCACCAGAATCAGGCCGTTTGATATGGCCTGGGAGGCGATCTGCATGTCGTAGGATCCGATGATCAGTCCCCGTCTTTCCAGATCGGCCCGTATCAGACCAAAAACTTCCGCATCCTGTGCTGTAAAAGGAAGAATATCAAAGGCAGATATGAAATTCATCAGGGTAATTCTGTTTTTATCTCTGTTCCTGCTTTTACTTGCCCCGTATTCCAGTTCAGAGACGGAGATGGCGGACAGTTTAATTTGAGGCGGCTTATATTCTTTTATCCGCTCCACAACATGTGCCGGATTATGATTTATCAGGTAAATACAGATGTTGGTATCCAGAAGAAACATTACAAACCATTCCGTTCCTGTATGGGCGGCTGGTTTCTGCCGTCTTTCATGAAATCATCGGTAAATTCGGTGAGACTTCTTTCCAGGGCTTCCCAGGGACTGTTTTTGGGAAAAAGAATGATGGTATTGCCGATTTTGTTGATATACAGCTCTTTTTCTGCCACCTGGTATTCTTTGGGAAGACGGATGGCCTGGCTGTTGCCACTGATAAAGACCTTGGAACTGAGCATTGTCTGCCTCCTGTTAGAAGTATATACGGACATATATACTTTGGGCAAGTAATATCGGCGCCGGTTCCACGTATCGCCATTTTTCAACTGGGATTCTTTATATGATCAGGTATCCTCACCCCCCCCAAATCTTCCATGCAGAAAACGGGGATGTTCGATGCAACCCTGCGTGGTGGCTTATTAGGGAGGGCCGTCCCCGGAGGCCGGCAGAGCGGAGCAGCCCCCGCCCGGTCCCCAGGGGGCCGTGCAGTTTGCGGTCGCGGAGGAAAGACGGAAACCCTGTCTTAAAAACCCGCCGACAGTTCCCGCAGAACCTCCAGGGCCTTCACCCCGTCGGCGCCGAAGTCCCGGGTGAAGGCCTCGACGGACAGGCGGCCCGGGTAGCGGATCTCCCGCAGGACGGCAAAAAAATCAGCCAACTCTTTCCGGGCCCGGGTGGGGAAGACCCGCCCCCGGGGGTCGGCGAAATGGCCGTGGACCAGATGGGGTCCCGCCTCCCGGATCCGGTCCAGGGATTCCTCCTCCACCGCAAAGTGGTAGTAGTCGAAGAGGAGCTTCAGGCCGGGGCTGTCCACCTGCCGCCGGAGCTCCTCCGCCTCGGGCATGGAAGTGAGGACATTGGCCTCCTTCCGGTTGTGGTACTCGACAGCCACGGTGAGCTCCGCCCGCAGAGCCTCCTGGGCGATCATCCGGGAGGCCTCCACTATCTGTTCCCAGGCCCGGTCCCGGGGAAAGCCCGCAGGGATGTTCCGGGCCCCGGAGCTGCCGAAGACCACCACCTCCGCCCCCAGGGATCGCGCCCTGGCCAGGGCCGCCCGGGTATAAGCCTTTAGCCCAGGAAGATCATAGTCGGGGCCGGTTATCCGTCTTTCGGAGGGGAAGAAATTGTTGCAGGCCTCCGCCCGGAGGCCCGAATTTTCCAGCCGCCGGGCCAGGGCCGAGAAGGCTCCGGCGTCCATCTCCATCAGATCCCGGAGGGAGAGTTCCACATAGTCGTAGCCCATCCCGGCCATCTTCTCCACCGCCTCGATGCCGACGGGGTCCTGCCGGGGACGGACCATGCAGGCGCAGATTCCCAGACGCACGGGACGCGCCCTAGGGTTCCAGGATGACCTTGTACAGGGGCTCCTTCCCCGCCAGCAGCTTGTCGAACCAGATCTGCCCCTCCTCCAGGGGGACCACCCTGCTGATGTAGGGGGCCACATCGATGCGGCCCGAGCCGATCATGTCCACGCAGTCCTGGTACTCCCCCGAGGAGGCGCAGGAGCCGTAGACGTCGATCTCCCGGGTCACGATGCTCTGCAGGCCGATGGGAACCGTGGGGGCCAGGTTGCCGATGAGGACCAGCCGGCCCCCCTTGCGGACCATGGCCAGGGCGTCGTTGACGGTCTTGTCCAGGCCCACCGCCTCGAAGACCGCGTCGGCCCCCTCGCCCCCGGTGAGGCCCCGCACCACATCCAGGGCCTTCTCCTTGGCGGGGTTCACCACCACATCGGCTCCCACCTTCCGGGCCATCTCCAGCCGGGCCTCGTTCAGGTCCACCGCCACCAGGGTTCCGCAGCCGTTGAGCCTGGCGCACTGGATGGCCATGAGGCCGATGATGCCGCAGCCCACCACCACCACCTTGTCGTTGATCCGCAGGCGCCCCCGGTTGACGGCGTGGAGGGAGATGGACAGGGGCTCGATGAGGGCCCCCTGGTGGTAGCTCACCGTGTCGGGGAGCTTGAAGATGATGTGCTCCGGCACGGTGAGGTACTCCGCCATGGCGCCGTGGCGCCGGTATTCCCCGGTGGAAACTCCCAGGACCATCCGGTTGGAGCAGAGGTTGATCCTTCCCTGGAGGCAGTAATGGCACCGGTTGCAGTAGACCGTGGAATCGAAGGTGATCCGATCTCCCACCGTGAATTTTGTGATCTCCTTCCCCACCTCCACGATCTGTCCCGTGGCTTCATGGCCCATGATGATGGGGGGCTGCCTCCGGCCGGTCTGCCCCGTCATGCCGTGGACATCGCTGCCGCAGATGCCGCAGGCCTTCACCCGCAGAAGGACCTCTTTCGGGCCCGGAACGGGCTTGGGCACATCCTGTATTTCGAATCTGTTCGGCGCGGTGTGGACAAGGGCTTTCATCGGGGGCCTCCATGCTGGGATTTTATGGTGACATCGTCCCCGGAATAGTAAACCCCGGAGGGGAAAAATGCAACGTCCCGGCGGGATCGGATTTCTCCGGCTCCCGGGTTTTCCACCACCGCGCCGGCTTTCCCGGCCGCCCCGGAGGGGGGGGCCGGCTGTCCTGGAGGGGGGGCCGGCTGTCCCCGGAAGGGCGCCGGCCTCGACGGAACCGGCGTTTGACATTTTTCCCGAATTCTTTGTACTATGGGCCGTTCTTTGATTAAATTGTAGGGAACCATCACCAATCACAGACACGACTCTGTCTTTCAAGGAGGTAGTTCGTGATAGAGGCTACGAACCTGGTCAAACGCTATGGCCCCCACACGGCGGTGGACAACGCGAGTTTCACGATCGAAAGGGGAGAGATCGTGGGTTTTCTGGGCCCCAACGGGGCGGGAAAATCCACCACCATGAACATCCTGTCCGGCTACCTCTCCTCCACCGAGGGGACGGTCACGGTGGACGGGATGAACATCCTGGAACATCCCATGGAGGCCAAGAAGAAGATCGGTTACCTTCCGGAAAATCCGCCCCTGTACCCGGAAATGACGGTCCGGGAGTACCTCCGCTTCGCCGGAGAGATCAAGAAGGTCCCCTCAGAGGAGCTTCCCTCCCGGATGGAACGCATCATGCAGACCGTGGGCATCCAGGATGTGGCGGGGAGGCTGATCCGCAACCTGTCCAAGGGCTACAAACAGCGGGTCGGCCTGGCCCAGGCGATGATCGGGGATCCGGAAATCCTCATCCTCGACGAACCCACCGCGGGCCTGGACCCCAAGCAGATCCTGGAGATCCGGGACCTGATCATCTCCCTCGGCAGGGATCACACCGTCATCCTGAGTTCCCACATCCTGCCGGAGGTCAGCGCGGTCTGCCGCCGGATCCTGATCATCAACGACGGCCGGATCGTCGCCGACGACACTCCGGAGAATCTCGCCCATCGGCTGCTGGGGGGCAGCCATGTCCTCCTCCGGGTGGAAGGCCCCCGGGAGAGGGTGGAAGAGGCCCTGCGGGCCGTTCCCGCGGTCCGGAACGTGGAGTTCCAGGAACCCCAGGAACCGGGCACCGTGGAGGCGGTGGCGGAAGCGGAGAAGGACCGGGACATCCGGCGGGACGTCTTCCGCGCCATGAGCGGGGCGGGGCTGCCGGTTCTGATGATGCGGAA
>Ga0302245_1000312_pt1 | contig 43519 bp, 31 predicted proteins | sample AAG_UR_Thr_MG_FD_193512 | JGI IMG/M metagenome (GOLD analysis project Ga0302245, IMG submission 193512) | Enriched activated sludge microbial communities from anaerobic digester in WTTP, New Holstein, Wisconsin, United States - AAG_UR_Thr | ecosystem: Engineered > Bioreactor > Anaerobic >... | reverse complement strand
TGGACCATTCGGAAGTTGTGATTTCTGAAAATCCGGAAGTAACCCCGGCCTGGGGTGCAGCTATCATCGCGAGCGACCGGCAAGAGAGCAGATTACTCTCCGAATATCTTTCCCTTTTTGGTGAAGAGGTCAAAGAAAATCCAAAAGATGCTCATAATCAATTAAAACCTCTTTTCAAAGATAAACAGGAGTACACCGAATGGCTAAAATCCAAAGAAGAGTATCAATTCCCCGCGATAGACATAAAGGAGATTAAAAATCCAAACTGCTTTATCGGCATCGACAGTGGTTCAACCACAACAAAAATCATCGCCACTGACGAAAATGCCAGGGTTTTTTATCACTATTACACTAAGAATAAGGGATTTTCACTGCAGGCTGTAACTGTAGGGCTGCAAAAACTGTTCAAGCTGACACAGGAAGCCGGAATAGAGATGAATGTACTCGGAAGTTGTGTAACCGGGTATGGTGAAGATTTAATCAAAAAGGCTTTTCATCTTGATTCAGGAATGGTTGAAACAATTGCTCACTATATGAGCGCCTGCCATTTCAACAAAGACATCTCTTTCATTTTAGACATTGGCGGACAGGATATGAAAGCCGCCTTTATTGAAAACGGAGTTATTAAACGCGTGGAAATCAACGAAGCGTGTTCTTCAGGCTGTGGCTCTTTTATTGAAACTTTTGCCGATTCACTCAACTATTCAGTTTCCGATTTCTCAAAAATAGCCTTGAAATCAAAACACCCATGCGATTTAGGTACACGTTGCACGGTATTTATGAATTCCAAAGTGAAGCAATCACAGCGGGAAGGAGCTTCAGTAGAGGATATTTCAGCAGGACTGGGCTATTCCATAGTGAAAAACTGTCTGAATAAGGTGTTGAAACTGAAGGATATCAAAGAGCTGGGCAGTCATATTATGGTGCAGGGCGGCACATTTAGAAATTTATCGGTTATCCGTGCATTGGAGATAGAATTGGGAAAGGAAATTATGGTTACCGATTATCCCGAATTGATGGGAGCTTACGGAGCAGCTCTCTATGCACGCAAAAAGTTTGAAACAGGTCAAACCAGGCCTGTCAGGCTGGCTGCCATGGCAGAATCGAGAGAGTATTCACAAAAAAGAACAGTTTGTAAAGGGTGTGAGAATAACTGTACGGTAACTCATTTCAGATTTGATAATGACAATGTGTTTTACTCTGGCAATAAATGCGAAAAGGTCTTCAACAATTCAGGAGAAACCGTAGCAAAAGGGGCAAATCTGCACACCGAAAAATATGATTTGCTGTTTAACCGCCCCGTTTTGGAAAAAGGAAAAATTACACTTGGTATTCCGCGTACTCTGGGAATGTATGAAAACTATCCGTTCTGGCATTCACTGCTGACCGGGTGCGGAATCCGGATCGTCCTTTCCGATAAATCAACCATGGCAATGTACGAAACGGGGATCAGCACGGTAATGGCTGACAATATCTGCTTTCCTGCAAAACTTGTGCATGGGCATATCTATAATCTGGCAGATAAGAAAGTGGACAGGATTTTTATGCCCTATGTCGTTTTTGAAGACAAAGAAGACGACAAAACCAGTAACAGCTACAATTGTCCGATTATTACAGGCTATTCTGATGTAATTAAAAGTGCTGTCAATCCAAAGCATAAATTTGGCATTCCTGTTGATGCTCCGACATTTACATTTGCCAATAAAAAACTGATGCGTAAATCATGTGTGGAGTATATCAAAACCCTTATTCCCGGAACAGATACAAAAACAATTGAGAGAGCTTTCAGGAATGCCCTGGTTGCTCAGCAGAGCTATGAAGAGCAGTTGAACAGACGCTCAAATCAGATATTAGAGAGGGCTGTTGCCGAAAACCGCCTGGTTATACTGCTTGCCGGACGACCATACCATATTGATCCGCTGATACAGCACAAAATTTCCGATCTGGTAAGCGATTTCGGTGCTGATGTAATTACTGAAGATGTTGTGCGCCACCTGCAAGCCAACCCCGAAGAAGTGCAGAGCGTAATGCAGTGGGCTTACACCAACCGGATTTTCAAATCGGCACTCTGGACAGCGAATGAAGCACCTCAAAATGTGCATTACGTGCAAATAACATCATTCGGATGTGGTCCTGATGCCTTTATTCTGGATGAAGTGATTGATATTTTGCACCGCAAAGGCAAAAATGCAACGATAATAAAAGTAGATGATATTAATAATATCGGTTCTACCCGGTTAAGAATACGTTCGCTTATCGAGAGCCTGAAGTTCAAAAAAGAAGATGAAGTTTTCGAAAAGGATATTGCTGTACATACGCCGCCTTTCGAAAAAGAAGACAGGAGAAGAACAATTCTCGGACCGTGGTTTGGAGATTTTTATTCGCCGTTTATCCCTGCCGCCTTTGAATTAATGGGCTATAAAATGGAGAACCTGCCACCAAGCGACAAGAAATCAGTGGAATATGGATTAAAATACTCAAATAATGAGATCTGCTATCCGGCAACTCTGGTAGTAGGAGATTTAATGAAAGCTCTGGAAAGCGGCAGGTATGACAGAAATGAAGTTGCATTGGGAATAACACAAACCGGCGGGCAATGCCGCGCTACAAACTATGTGGCTTTGATAAAAAAGGCTATGATAGCTGCGGGATTTGAAGACATTCCTGTGGTAACTATGTCTTTCACAGCAGGATTGAATGAACAACCCGGTTTTAGGGTGAAGTGGGAAAAATACATCCGGGCAATATTCTGTGCAATTGTTTATGCTGACTGCATTTCGCAGTTCTACTATTCCACAGCACCCCGTGAAACCGAAATCGGCGGTGCAAAACGCCTGAAAGAAAAGTATTTAAACTTGGGGATAGAAGCTCTTAAAAATAATGAGGCCAACCGCTTCTTTCATCTGGCGGAGCAGGCAGCTGATGATTTCCTGAGTATAAACAGTCTTAAAGAGATCCCGAGAATAGGCATAGTGGGAGAAATTTATGTAAAATACAATGACTTTGGCCATAAGCACGTTGTTAACTGGCTTGTAAAGCAAGGTGTAGAAGCTGTCGTGCCTCCACTGATACAGTTTTTTATCAGTACATTCGCAAGTCAGGAAGCCCGGATTCAGGGAAATGTCAAAGAGCGCACTATTCCTAAATTTGCAATGAATTTCGTTGAAAATCTGGCTTACAGAATAATTCGTAAAATGGAATCCGGAATTCTCCATTATCCGTATTACTTCCCCATTTCCAACGTTCATGAAGGTGCAAGAGATGCATCAAGAATAATCAGCACCAATGCTCAGTTTGGCGAAGGGTGGAGAATTCCGGCAGAGTTTTCTGAATTTGCACACAATGGGATAAACAATGTGATCAGTCTGCAACCCTTTGGATGTATAGCTAATCATATTATTTCCAAAGGAATAGAAAAAAGAACAAAAGAGCTCTTCCCAAATATGAATCTGCTGTTTCTGGATTTTGACAGTGGAATGAGCGAAGCCAACATTTATAACCGGTTACACTTTATGATCAGGAATGCACAACTGGAAGTTCCCTCTGTTGATCAACACGAACTTGTTGATGCGGTCTGAAAATATAGAAATCCGTTTGACCGGAAAACAAATGCAACTAACTAAATTTCAGATATTCTGAGGATTTTATATTTTTAAGGGGTTCCCCCGCCTGAGCGGGGCAGGCATCATACCATTAAAACTAAAATTCTATTATGATGAAAATCAGGGAAATAAAAAGATACAGCAGGGAGGCTTTCAAAGCCGTATCAGATCTCATTCCTCAGCTTTCACCCGAATCGCCCCCACTTTCAGAAGAACATTTCAGGAAAATAATCAGAACTAAAGGGACTCACCTTTTTGTGGCCGAATACCGGAACAGGATTATCGGGATGTTTACTCTGGCGACATATCCTATTCCGACGACTGACAAATACTGGATTGAGGATGTGGTAATTGATAAATCGGTAAGGGGAAAGGGCTTCGGCAGAGAAATCATCAATTATGCAATTGAGTTTGCCAGGCAGCAGGGAGCCGAAAATGTTAACCTGACATCAAGACCTTTCAGGACCGAGGCAAACAGATTGTATAAATCAATAGGATTTACCCTCAGGGAAACCAACGCATACAGATATAACTTCTGAGTCCTGCCATCAGTGTGACAAGGAAAAGGAGCCTTAAAGCCAGGAATTAATTCAGAATAATTCAGTCACATATAAAGAACAATGATTCTTATTTATTAGTAATTTTCGGTCGCTAAAACTATTGATGATAGATGAAACCCACATGTATCAAATATATAAGCACCTGTTTGCATTATATTCAGTCATGTGGTCTCAATAATACCTTAAAAATCAAAATTATACTATGATGAAAATGAACATCGGTAAAACAGACAGGTCTGTCAGACTGATTCTGGCAGTACTGCTGGTTATTCTCTATTTTTTCGTAGGCAAGATCACAGGACTGATATTTATTGTCCTTGCCATCATTCTGGCTGTTACCGCTTTGACCCGTACCTGCCCGCTGTATTACATATTCAGGACAGACACACTGGATAAGAAAGAGTAACGGCATTTCCCGCTTTACGGGCATGCAGCGGCGTATCCTCGCGGGAGCGCCGCTTTGTTTTTTTTCACGGATGACCTTCCGGATACATTTTTTGCTAATTTCGTTTCCATCATTAAACGGAACATTATTATGAAGTACAAAAGAATTCTGCTAAAACTCAGCGGTGAGTCCGCAGGCGGCCCTGACGGTACCGGTCTGGATGCTGCCGTGCTTTCCGGCTATGCAAGGCAAATAAAGGATGTGGTTGATGCAGGATGCCAGGTAGCCATAGTAATCGGCGGCGGAAACATTTTTCGCGGACTGGGAAGCATCGGCGAAGGCTATGACCGCGTCAAGGGTGATCAGATGGGTATGCTTGCCACCGTGATCAACAGCCTCGCACTGGAGAGCTTCCTGTCACGGGCAGACTGCAACGTAAAGGTGTTCACCTCAATACGCATGGAGCCTGTGGGAGAATTGTACAGCAGAGACAGGGCTTCAGCTGCACTCGACTGCGGCTGCGTGACCATACTGGCCGGCGGAACGGGAAACCCCTTCTTCACCACTGACACGGCAGCAGCCCTTCGTGCCGTGGAACTAAACTGCGATGTCCTCCTGAAAGGCACCAGGGTTGACGGCGTCTATACCGCTGACCCGGAAAAGGATCCTTCCGCAGTGAAATATGATTCACTCACCTTCGGCGAAGCCATCGAAAAAAAGCTCAGGGTGATGGACCAGACAGCATTCTCAATGTGCGCCGAGAACGGTATGCCGCTGATTGTTTTCAACATGAACCGGGAGGGCAACCTGATGGCTGTTGCAAAGGGTAACCGGTGCGGTACCGTTATTAATCTCTGAAAAGTTTTTCCTACTTTTGTTTACACCAGAATAAAAACAACGATATGACTGAAACACTGGAACTGATCAGAGTCGAGGCTGAAGATAAGATGGGAAAAGCTATCAAGTATCTCGAGTATGAACTCTCCCACCTTCGCGCCGGGAGAGCCACCCCGCTGCTGCTTGACGGTATTAACGTAGACTATTACGGTACCATGACCCCGCTGGCACAGGTGTCAAATATCAACACCCCTGACGCCAGAAACATTATCATACAGCCATGGGAAAAGAGTATGCTCGGTGTGATCGAAAAGGCCATTCTTGCAGCCAATATCGGCATGACCCCAATGAACAACGGCGAAATCATCCGTATAAATGTGCCTCCCCTGACGGAAGAAAGGCGTCATCAGCTGGTAAAGCAGGTGAAACAGGAGGGCGAAACGGCCAAGATAAGCATCCGGTCCGGCCGCAAATGGTTCCTTGACGAACTTAAAGCACTGCTGAAGGAAGGACTGCCTGAAGACGAGGAAAAAACTGCAGAAAAGCTCATTCAGGAACTGACTGACAAACACATCGCCATGGTCGACAAGATAGTGGAGACCAAGGAGAAAGATATAATGACAGTATAAAAAAAGGGGCACAACACCCCTTTTTTTGTTCAATACCTGTGCCGGCAGGCTATTTGCCCGGCCTGAAGATCATTTCGTATTTCTTTGCTGCCTCAACTGCAGCATCACTGAATGGTTCACTGTAGAACCCGTTGTTGATATATGTTTCTGTCTGTGAGAGGTAGAACGGGCTGCCCGGTATGCCTGAGGTGCCGGTAGGTATGACAGTGAGTGACTTATCCCAGTCAGCCGTATTGAAAATATGCCTTTCGGATGCGCCGTGATGTGCCTTGAAATTGTCCCTGAATGCATAGGGCTCAACGGTATGGTAGCTGCCTCCCACACCGTAGGTATCCGAGTTGAGTTTAAGCACTCTGTCAAGTATTTTTACCCCTCCCATGGGATGTTCAAGGGTTATGGTGTGAATCCTGCCCCACTGCCACTGCTCACCATATTCGCCGTACCTGGCAGTGAGGGTATCGAGCGCCGCACTTATGCTGCGGGCAATGATGGTCTCCAGGCTCTCCTCTTCAGGTGTGTTGACATTGTCAACCCATCCATCCGGCCCCTCCTTCATCAGTCTGTAGAGATAGAAGTCGTGCTGTCTGCCCAGTGCTGCTCCATAGAGCTCATCCAGCTCATCACCCAGGAGCTGGTATGCCATCTCCATGCGGATGAACTCAAAAAGCGTCGGGGCCACAAGCGAAGCATCCATCGCGTAGTTCCATACCCTCAGCTCCTCAATCGCTTTCCTTTCCGTTTCGCCGGGATCGCTGAGTGCCTCAGCCCCCTTCAATATCACCGGGGTAAGCATCTTCGCATAGGCTGAGTGATTGTCGGTGATCATTCTTTTAAAATCCTCTATTCCCAGCACCTGCTTCTCCCCGGCCATTTCCCTTATCCTCATGATACGGTATGGCATTGAAAACTCGCCGCTGATGAAGAAGGGATAACTGCTGTCCACCGTCCTCTGGTTTGCTGATGAGATAAATCCCTCCTCAGGATTGAATGATGAAGGCAGGAGCTCAAACGGCACATAGCCTTTCCATTCATACTCATCGGTGTCTCCCCTTCGCGGAAGAAGTCCCGTTCCCTTTCTGACAGGCACTCCGCCTCCTGTATTGAGCCCTATGTTGCCATCGACGTCAGCATAGGCGAAGTTCTGGCTTATCGATTTGAAATGGCTGAGGGCCGTTCTGAACTCATCCCAGTTGCCTGCCCTGTTGAGAAGGTAGACTGCCTTTATCTCGTCACTGTAATCATACCCGCTCCAGCACATTGAGAGAACCACATCGTCAATGTTCTGCATTCCTGAGATAACGGGGCCGTGATGAGTATATCTCAATACTCTTGTCTGTGATGAGTCATCAGTCATCTTAAGCGTGTGTTCCACATCACGGAAGGGAAGCCATTCGCCATTGTAGAGGTAGTTATTGCCTGTTGAATCAACCGTTTCAACGAAGAGGTCGATGTCATCAACGCCCAGGTTGGTCATTCCCCATGCTATCCTGTCATTGTGTCCGGCAATGATGAAGGGCTCTCCCGGGAAAAGCACGCCGGTGACATTGAGTTTTCCGGGAATAACCTGATGCACCTGCAACCAGAACCCGGGGACATTGAACCCAAGGTGCATGTCATTTGAAAGAATCGGTTTCCCCGTCTCGCTCCTGCTTCCTGACACGGCCCAGTTATTGCTTCCCGAGAGGGTGACAATGCCAAGCTCCTCAAGTTTCTCCATGGAGCTGACTGCTTTCAGCGCCTTGTCTGTAAGCTTATCATCCAGTTTGAAATCGGGAAAGACAACCTCGTCTACCAGATTCCAGTCAGCAATAAGCTCTGCAGCCTTTTCAGCGCCCAGCTTCATGCCAAGCTTGTAATTGCTGATCTCGTTCGAGAGGTTTGACGAGGCCAGGTCCCAGCCGATAAACCCGATTATGTTGGTAATGTCAACCATGGTCCACGGTTCCGGCTCATATCCCAGTACCCTGAACTCAGGCGGTAGTTTTTTCCCGCACCCGGTGATCCATGCGTTGACCCCGTCAGCGTAGGCCTGAAGGGTTGCCAGTATCTCCGGATCTTCCTTCTCCAGCACCATCCGCGACTTCTCCTGCATTCCGAGGGCACGCAGGAAGATGTCGGTTTCAAACATATCCCTCTTGAACAGCTCAGACAGCCTGCCCTGCGTGGCATGCCTTACCATGTCCATCTGCCAGAGCCTCTCCTGGGCTGTGATGTAGCCGGTCATGAAATAGAGATCGTGCTCATTTGAGGCATAAATGTGAGATACGCCGCGCTCATCGCGGATTACCTTCACTTCGGCCGTAAGGGCCGATAAACTTTTTTCTCCGTTAAGTTCCGGAAGGCCCGACTTGCGAAGGGCGGGAACAGCTATCACTCCGGCCAGCAGAACAACCGCCAGTAGAACAGCAATGGTAACGAGTGTGATTTTCAGTATCTTCATATAACCTCCGGTTTGATTTGTTTAAAATTACGAATTGAATGCCACATGGCAATAGGCATTCTGCTGCTCATTTAAAAAAAAGCCTCCTCCCTTCCGGGCAGGCACTGCAGATGTCCACCTGACGGCGGTTACTCATAACCTTCTCCCTGAATGAATTATATCTCTCTCCTCTCCATATAGCGCTGAGTGTCTGTCGCTCAAGGTTTCCCATCACATGCCTTAGCTCTTTGTCATAGCAGCAGGGAATAACGTCTCCGTCAGCAGTGATTACGACCGAGGTCCACATCCTGAAGCATCCTCTGGCTGATGACTCTGCAGCCCGCCAGGCACCATCATCGCCTTTCACCCAGCGCGACTTCCGCGGGTCAGATGGAGCCCATTTCCCGGCACCGGCCGGGTCAAGCACCTGCATGCTCTTTACCCTGAAGCCTGCACCCACTGACCTGGCAAAGGAAGAGACCGGTTCAGCTTCATGCTCATTACCCCTGTGAACCAGGAACTGGATGACAACCTTCAGTTTTGACTTCATCTCCCTTATTGTTCCGGAAAGTCTCCTGATGCCCTCCATGACAACAGCATGATCTCCCTCCTTCCGGTAGAGAGTGTAAACCTCCGGGGTGGCGCCATCCAGTGAGATGATAATTTTTTTCAGCGGCGAAGCAGCAAGCCTTCTGCAATTCTCAATGTTGAGGAAATGGCCGTTGGTTGATATCACCGGGTTCATTCCGGCAAAAAGTTCCATTATCCTGAAGAATTCAGGGTGCATCATGGGTTCTCCCTGGAAGCTGAGCCAGGCTGACAGCACCCGCCCCCCTGACTGAGAGGCTATCTCCGCGGCAAGATCATAACCGATGAAGCTGTTTGCCCTCCTTGTAAGGCCGAGGCCGGTGACACACTCAGGACAGGCGAGGTTGCACACGCTGCTCAGCTCAACGCTGATTGCCGGCGGCAGCGGCGGAATGGCACGGATACCACCGTATCTCTTTGCAGCGTAAGAGAAAACAGAGTAACTTGCATTCAGGTATCCATGTGCCATGGCAAAGGCAAATGAACAATTTTTTCCTGTGATTGTATAGGGGAAAAGGGGCTGATCCGGTCATTAATATGGAACAATGATCCGGATTAAGAACAAAAAAAAATAAGACTATGAAAACAAAAGTCATCTTTACAGCAATTGTTTCGGCACTGCTCCTCATTGTGACCGCAGGCGACATGCCGGTTTTGGCTGCGCCGGCAAAATCAGTGAAGGAGAGTCCCCAACAGGTGATAACCATCCGCGGAAGAATTGTTGACGCCGAGACAAACCAGCCCCTTGTATTTGCAGGAATAACCGTACAGGGAAGCAACATCTCCACTGTCACCAACCTCGACGGGGAATTCACATTGAAACTCCCCGGCACTGAAACAGGCAACCTTGAGTTCTCATTCATAGGCTACAAAAACAGGGTGATGGCGATTGAAGAGATGAAAACCAACGGACAACGCAACATCATCAGACTTGAGACAGCATTGATCCCCATCAGGGAAGTCGTTGTAAAACCTCTTGTACCTGAAGAGATCATAGAACAGGTCATCAGACGCTTTGATGAGAACTATCCTGGTGTAGCCAATGACATGACCGGCTTTTATCGCGAAACGATACGCAAGAACCGTTCTTACATCTCTATAGGTGAAGCCCTGGTTGAAATTTTCAAGGCACCATACCAGAACAGTCTCAGGTGGGATGCTGTCAGAATTTACAAGGGCAGAAAGAGCAATGACGTGGAAAAGATGGATACTGTCCTCTTCAAACTGCAGGGCGGGCCTACCACCACTCTCTATCTTGACGTTGTGAAGAACCCCGAAATGTTCCTCACCCGGGAAGCCCTCACCCAGTATGATCTGGAGCTCTCCAATATCGCCATGATTGATGACCGTTCCAACTATGTCATCAACTTCTACCAGAAGCCTTCAATAACCACACCTCTTTACCAGGGTCGCCTTTTTATCGACATCGAAACCTATGCGGTAGCGCAGGCCGAGTTCGCCTTCAACCTTGAAAACAAGGAGCTCGCAACATCGATGTTCATCAGGAAGAAACCCGTCGGAATGCAGGTAACTCCCGAACTGACCTCCTATCTGGTCCGGTTCCGTGAGCAGGATGGAAAGTGGTATTTCAACCATTCCAGGGCCGAGGTCAAATTCAAGGTAGACTGGAAAAAGAAGCTCTTCAATACCAACTATACAACCATGTCAGAGCTTGCCATAACTGACCGTACCGAAGAAGATGTGGTGAGGTTTTCAAACAAGGAGAGGATAAAACCAACAGACTTCTTCACGGAGGAAGTTTCAGCTTTTGCTGACCCTGATTTCTGGGGTGACTACAACGTGATTGAACCTGACCAGAGCATCGAGACAGCCATACGAAGGCTCAGCAGGAAGGTTAAATTCAGTGACAGAAAAGAGTAAAACCCTGGGGTTCTGCCCATGTTCAGCGACAGTGAAATCATAGAAAGGATCAGACAGGGAGACAAACAGGAGTTTGAGAAGCTGTTCCGGTCCTGCTATGCTTCACTGGTACGCTATGCCAAAACCCTTATCAGGGACCACGACGCCTCGGAGGAGATAGTTCAGGAACTCTTCTTCAGGCTGTGGCAGGACAGGCAAGCCATCAGAATTGAAAGTTCTTTGAACGGTTACCTTTACAAATCAGTATACAACAGGGCATTGCATTACCTTGAGCATCAGAAGGTGATCAGCCGTCACGCTGGTGAAGTGCTGGCTGCAGCAGACTCAGCTTCCGAGCCGGTGACAGATGCAATCTATTATCATGAGCTCCAGGCCAGAGTGGCAAGGGTGCTCGAGAGACTGCCCGAAAGAAGCAGGCTGATATTCCGGATGAACCGCTTCGAAGGCCTTAAGTACAATGAGATTGCTGATAAGCTTGCCGTCTCGCTCAAAACGGTTGAGGCAGACATGGGAAAGGCACTTAGGGAGTTCAGAAAAGCACTTGCAGAGTGATGAAAAAGATTAATGAGACAGATAACTGGAATGACCGGGAATGGGCTGCTGCTGCAGCATGGCTATCCGGTGAGGATAACGGTGACGGCGAAAATGCCCGCATACTGGCCGGTGAAGAAGCAGATATAATGAAGAAATGGAATGACCTGAAATATTCAGAAGAGAAACCTGTTGATATTGATAAAGCATGGGTGAAGCTGAATGGCAGAATCGAAGCAGCCGAAAGGCCTGTTATGCCCCTGCCATTTAAACGGACTCCCTTCCTTACAACTATTGCAAGAATTGCTGCAATGGTACTTATCGTTGCAGCTTTGGGATGGCTCCTCTTTGAGGTGGCCGCCCCTCAGAAAATCACACTGACTTCAGACTCTGACCAGAAAAATCTGGAGGCGCTCCTCTCTGACGGCAGCACCGTCTTCCTTAACCGGAACAGCAGCCTCACCTACCCGAAGAACTTCATGAGCGGAACACGCAAAGTATCGCTGAAAGGGGAAGCTTTCTTCGACATCGCACCGGATGAAGAACACCCGTTCATCATCGATGCAGGAAAAGCAAAAATCCGGGTACTGGGCACATCGTTCAACGTGATCACCGAGAATGCTGATAACGAGGTGGAAGTGTATGTCGCCTCCGGTAAAGTGATGGTGACAAGCGTGGATGGTGCAGGAAGCCTGACCCTGGAACCTGAATATGTAGGGAAGGTGTCAGGGAGAAATGTCACGCAGGAACGCAATTCAAACGTTAATTACCTCGCATGGCATACCGGCATGCTTTCCTATGACGGCGAGTGCCTGGAAGTGGTCTTTGAAGACCTGAAACGTGCCTACAACATTGAGGTAAGGGTTGCTGACCCTGAGATCAATGACTTCAGACTTACCTCACCCTTCGAACAGCAATCTCAGGATACCATTATTAAACTGATTTGCACTACCTTTGGTCTTCGCTCTGTCAGGGAGGGAAACACCTACATCCTCTTCCGCTGACAGGGTCAAAAGGAGTTGATGGGGCAAGACGGATCAAAGAAGATACATGCGGCCCTGATTGCCGGCCTGCTGTTACTCTCGCTGAATTCATTCCCGCAGGAGAGTATCCTCGACAACACTGTCAGACTGCCGGGAAACAGCATCAGGGCATCCAGGGCGCTGGGTGAGATAAGCAGGCTCACCGGTTATCTCTTTACCTATGATACCAGGTTAATAGATGCCAACAGAACTTTCTCCCTGACAGGCGGCGAAATGCCTGTCAGGGTGATCCTTGACTCTGTGGCATGTGATACCACTATCCATTATCTTGTACAGGGGAGACACATCATCCTTTACCGTGAGACTGCGCTGCCGCCCGGACCTGGTCCGCCAGCCGACTCCCTCCCGTTCTTCCTGGCAATAGGAGGTAAAATTATTGATGCTGAGACTTCTGAGCCCCTTCCCTTCGCCACTATAGGCATCAGCCACCACGGAAAAGGTACTGTTACAAATTTTAACGGAGATTTTATCCTCAGGATAAGTGAGGAATACCTTAATGACACCCTGACAGTATCCCATGTGGGATATGTCAACAGACTGCTGCCCGTAAGGAGTCTTCCGGGAAACGTAATGACAATCACCATGGAGAGGGACTTTATCCCGATACCCGAGGTCATTGTCAGGGCACAGGATCCGCTGGTCATTCTGAGAAGAACCGTCTCATCCGTGGCATCAAACTATGGCACCACACCGGCCATTCTTACCGGGTTCTACCGTGAAGGTGTCTATCGCAAAAAGGAACCGCAGATTTATTTGGAGGCAGTGCTGAAGATTTACAAGAGTCCCTACGCACGTTCTCTTCAGAATGATCAGATCAAGGTTATCCGCAGCCGCAAGATTGAAAACCTCGAGGCAAAGGACACACTCGCCGTAAGGCTCAAGGCTGGCCTCAGTGCCACCCTCTCTCTTGACGGCATGAGACACCTCTTTGATTTTTTTGATCCGCAGTCATTTGATTCATATAAATACCATCTGACTGATATGGTTACCATTGACGGTCAGACGGCATTCGTAATCTCCTTCAAACAGAGGGATTGGATCACCGAACCGCTGATGCAGGGCGATCTCTATATCAATGTTGATGATTACAGCCTGATGCTCGCTGAATTTGAGGTCAATCCCCGCTATGTTGACCAGACCGGTGGGTCATTAATCAGCAGGCTTCCCAGGCATTACTCCATGAAGCCGGAATATGTAAGGTACCGGACCCGGTACAGGAATGTTGACGGGAGGTACTACCTGTCACATGTCAGGGGTGATCTGGGATTCACGGCAAGGGGAAACAAAAAGTTGTTCAGCAGCCGGTTCAATGTGTTTTTTGAGCTCGCCATAACAGAGCATCACACTGAAAATGTTACCAGGTTTGACCATGAGGAGCTGGCACCAGCCTATTCGGTCTTTTCGCTCACCATCAATGGTTATGATCCGGGATTCTGGAAGGGTTTTGACTTCCTTAAGCCTGAGGATGACCTGGTTGCGGCACTTGAGAAGCTTAAAGTGCGCCTGGGTGAGTTTAATGAATGACATGCAGCCACGGATTTCCTGCCGTTACCCAAAGCAGACCTCCCCCGATTTCCGGTGGTGCCGGTATGTCGCGCCAGGGTCTCCAGTGGTACCGATATATCGCATCGGATTTCCGGTGGTGCAGGCAAGCTGCCCCGGGTTTCCTCCTGTTACCCGAAGCAGGCCTCCCCCGATTTCCGGTGGTGCCCTCATACCAGTCTGAGTTCCTGGCAGTGTTCGCAGGCCGCACCGTGTTCTCAGCTGTGGCCCGGGGCAGGTCTCTAATAACTCTCAAGTATCCTGTAAAGTGCGGTCAGGTCAGGGGTAAGAATTATTTCTGTCCTCCTGTTTTTCTGGCGGGCGTCAGGCGTTTTCGCCGGGTCAACCGGGATGTATTCGCTTCGTCCCGAGGCAACAAACCGTTTTGGGTTGATATGTGTATCCTGGATCAGCACCCTGACTACAGTTGTAGCCCTCTTGACGCTCAGGTCCCAGTTGTCAAGTATCTGCTGCCCCGGAGCTGCCCTGTACGGAACATCATCAGTATGCCCCTCAATGGTGATGGTCACATCAGTGTTCTTCTCAAGTAGCGCTCCGAGCTTGCGCAGTGCCGTGCGACCGTTGGCGTCAATCTCATAGCTGCCGGTTTTGAAGAGCAGCTTGTCATCCATTGACACGTATACCTGACCATTTTTCATGGAAACCGTCAGCCCGTTGTTTTCAAACCCGAACAGGGCTTCAGACACCTTGTCCTTCAACGCCTTCACGGCCTTCTGCTGTGCGTCAAGCATTTTTTCCAGCTCGGCAAGCCGTATATTGCGCTTTTCCAGCTCATAGGTGAGCTCCTCAAGGGTTGCTTTTTTGGTGTCAAGGTTCATCTCAAGATCACGCATCAGGTCTTCCCTCTGCTGAAGTTCCGTCTGCGCCTGCCTCAGCTCTGCAAGCAGCCTCTGCGTCTCCTGGGCCTTCCCTGCAACCAGCTCGGCCTGGGCCCTCTGCAACTCATCGTACCTTGTGGAGAGCCGGCTGACATCATCCCTTGACTGTGCAAGGTCCGCCCGCGCTTTCTCAACCTCCCGGGTGAGCCTTTCGGTATCTTCTGCAAGCTGCATCGACTTTGCCGTAAGTTCCCTGTTTGACATCGTCAGCCAGTTGTTTTCCGCCTTGAGCGAATCACGCTCTGACATCAGCATCAGGTTCCTTTCAAGGAGAGTGTTGTATCTCTTCCCCGTAACACAGGAGACCGCGATGAGAGCCAGCAACAGAAATGACAACCTTATTACGGGTGCTTTCATAATCATTTGATTTTTGCTTTACATCCGATGCTAAATAAACAATAAATAAGGTATGGTGTTACTCATTGATTGATGATTAATTAACAACATTCAATTTTTACCACCATAACAGGAGTATGGCAGACAACGAACTGAATCAGGTCATTAAAAACATTGTGCATTTCACCGGCGAAAGGCATGAGGTGGCCCTATTGCCACATCTGTTCCCGATTCGGGAAAAAGTAAAATATAAGTATCTTTGGCCCGGCACTTGACAACCTGAACCAATGTCATCTTCAGAACGGCTGTTAGAAAAGATAAACACGCCTGACGATCTCAGGAAACTTAAAAGGCTTGACCTGGTAAGACTAAGTAATGAGCTCAGACAGCACATTATTGATGAGGTCAGCCATAATCCGGGTCACCTGGGGGCAAGCCTCGGAGTGGTTGAACTGACCGTTGCCCTTCATTATGTCTACAACACCCCTTATGACAAGATTGTCTGGGATGTGGGTCATCAGGCTTACGGGCACAAGATATTGACAGGCAGAAAGACGCAGTTCAATACGAACAGGAAGTACAAGGGTATCAGCGGTTTCCCGCGAATGTCTGAAAGTGAATACGATGCTTTCGGTGTGGGGCACTCCTCCACATCCATCTCCGCAGCGCTGGGGATGGCCGTTGCAGCCCAGGCCAAGGGCGAGAAACGAAAGGTGGTGGCAGTGATAGGCGACGGAGCCCTTCAGGCAGGGCTGGCTTTCGAAGGCCTGAATAACGCCGGCAATCAGAAAGCTGACCTGCTGGTCATCCTGAATGATAATAATATCTCAATAGACGCCAGTGTTGGCGCCCTGAAGGAGTACCTGCTTGATATCACCACAAGCAGAACTTACAACAGATTCAAGGATAAGATATGGCGACTTCTCGGCCGCTACAAGAGGGTTGGTATCAGGGCCCGGGTCCTTGCATCACAGCTTGAGGGCGGCATCAAGGGTACTGTCCTTAAACAGAGCAACCTGTTTGAGGCATTCAAATTCAGATATTTCGGTCCGATTGACGGGCATGACGTGCTTCATCTCACCCGTGTACTTGAAGATCTTAAGACCATTCCCGGGCCCAAGCTGCTGCACTGTGTCACTGTGAAGGGAAAAGGGTTCCCGAAAGCCGAGGAACAGCAGACAATCTTTCATGCCCCCGGTATATTTGACAAATGCACCGGTGAACTTATCAGACCGGCCGAAGGTCCCAAACACTCACTCTACCAGGAGGTATTCGGTTATACAATTGTGGAGCTTGCCCGGCAGAATGAAAAGATAGTGGGAATAACCCCTGCCATGCCCTCGGGTTGTTCGCTCAACATAATGATGAAGGAGATGCCTGACAGGGCATTTGACGTTGGTATCTGTGAGCAGCATGCAGTTACCTTCTCGGCAGGACTGGCGGCAAACGGGCTTCTGCCTTTCTGCAATATTTACTCGTCATTCATGCAGCGCGCCTATGATCAGGTGGTGCATGATGTCGCTCTCCAGAGACTCAAGGTGATATTCTGCATGGACCGGGGAGGACTGGTCGGCCCTGATGGTGCAACGCACCACGGTTTCTTTGACATCGCATTCATGCGCAACATCCCGGGGATGATCGCGTCAGCGCCCATGGATGAGGTTGAACTGCGCAACATGATGTACACTGCCCAGCTTGATACTGTTAAGGGACCCTTCAGCATCCGTTATCCCCGCGGGGCGGGGGTTATAGCTGACTGGCACCAGCCTTTCAGGGAGATACCGGTTGGACGCGCCCGGCTTATCAGGGAGGGATCTGACATTGCCGTACTGAGCCTTGGTCATCCGGGAAATTTTGTTGTTGAAGCTGCCGGACGGCTCAGTGAAAAGGGAATCTCGATACTGCACTACGATATGCGTTTCGTGAACCCGCTTGACGAGCAGGTGCTGCATAGCGTCATGAATCAATTCAAAAAGATCATAACCGTGGAAGACGGCATGATAAAAGGCGGATTTGGCAGCGCCGTACTGGAGTTTGCAAATGATCATGGTTACCCGGTGGAGATCATACGTCTGGGCATACCTGATTACTTCGTCGAGCACGGGTCCCAGCAGGAACTCTGGCATGAATGCGGTTATGATGTGGCTGGTATTGAGCAGGCCATCGTTCAGGCATCAGAGGGCTGAGCATAAAAAAATGACCCCGGGGCATTCAGCATTGCAGAAGAACATGATAATCTAAAACATAGCCTGAGCCATTCAGCATTGCATAAGAATATAATAATCAAAAATCTGGCCCTGAATTATTTAGCATTGCAGAAGAACATAATGATTAAAAACATGGCCCTGAGCCATTAAACATTGCAGATCGAATGATGAATAAACTTCTTGTCTTTACCGCAGTCACCCTGATGATGACCTCCTGTGCCCCGAAAGAGAAGGAGAACTGGATTCCCCTCTTCAATGGCCATAACCTTGACGGCTGGATCATCAAGATCAAGGGATCACCCCTGGGAGAGAACTACAAAAACACATTCAGGGTTGAAGATAGTGTCATGAAGGTCTCATACGCAGAGTATGACACATTCATGAATGAGTACGGCCACATCTACTACAGGGAGCCGTTCTCATCATACAAACTGCGTGTCGAATACCGCTTCACCGGTGAACAGACACCTGGTGGCCCGTCGTGGGCATTCCGCAACAGCGGCATCATGTTCCACTGCCAGGATCCGGCAACTATAGGGCTGGATCAGGACTGGCCCGTATCAGTTGAAGTGCAGTTCCTGGGCAGCACTGCCGACCGTGAATCTCCCACCATGAACGTCTGCACACCGCACACGCACATTGTAATAGGTGACGTGCTGATAACGGAACACTGCACCTCCTCTTCCTCAGAATTCTATTATGATGATGCCTGGGTGACGGCAGAGCTGGTTGTGTATGCTGACAGTATCATTCATCATATTGTCAACGGTGATACGGTTATGACCTATTCAAAGCCGCAGGTGGGTGGCGATCTGCCTGAGGGCTTCACCCTGCCCCGGGGAACTCCCCTTAAGGAGGGTTACATAGCCCTGCAGTCTGAATCACACCCGGTGGAATTCAGAAAGGTGGAGATACTGAAACTCAGGCAGTAGAGGGGTAAGTGTATAAAGAAGACCGGCGGGTCATTGTAGTGAATTAACCAGGTTGCAGGGAAGGTGCAAGGGAGTAATGGCGTTTTCAAATTTTTATTCTAATTTCGCATCCTGCAGGTCCGTAAATGAGTATCAGCGAATGGCGGATATAAAGCCGCTGACAGTGAAGCTTATCAGGAACTGCAGGACTGTATTATGCCCGGATGGCAGGACCGAGCGTCAAAAGGCAGCCCGGGGGGCTGACTTAGCGAAGGGGCCGGATGGCAGGGGAGGCAATTCCGCCTTCCGGATGAGATGAGTAAAGAAAAAATTGATTGAGTAATAAATAATACAAAGAACCAGATTTGAGAATGATTATGCCCGGATGGCAGGACCGAGCGTCAAAAGGCAGCCCGGGGGGCTGACTTAGCGAAGGGGCCGGATGGCAGGGGAGGCAATTCCGCCGTCCGGATGAGATGAGTAAAGAAAAAATTGATTGAGTAATAAATAGCTTTAAGAACCAGATTTGAGAATGATTATGCCCGGATGGCGGAATTGGTAGACGCGCTGGTCTCAAACACCAGTGGCAGCGATGCTTTGCCGGTTCGATCCCGGCTCCGGGTACCCCGGAAGCCTCTTGACTAATTAGTGTTAAGGGGCTTTTTCATCACCAGAACAATGTTGAATTCAAAGCGATTATCAGAGTATCAAGAATACTTGCAGAGTATACTTTCTGTCTGATACCTCTTGTTTCGTCAACCTGCTTGAGATAATTTTGAAAGCAAAACCAGTTTCATTATGGAAAACAGACCCAGAATTGCCTCTGTTGACATCATGCGTGGGCTGACTCTCCTGCTCATGCTCTTTGTCAATGACCTGAACATGAAGGTGGCACCTGCCTGGCTCGGGCATATGGAGGCTGACTTTGACGGCATGGGCCTCGCAGACTGGGTTTTTCCGGGATTTCTCTTCATCACTGGCATGGCCATACCATTTGCCATCTCAGGCAGAATAAAAAGGAATGAGCCGGTTTCCGGAATACTCCTTCATATAGCAATCCGCACTGTAAGCCTTATGGTAATCGGGATCCTGATGCTGAACTCCGGAAGAGTCAATCCCGAGGCCACCGGCATGAACAGAAACCTCTGGGCATTGCTCATGTACATCTCTGTCTTCCTGGTATGGAATGACTACCCTAAAGGGAAACACAAACTGCTTTTCACAATACTGAGGGCTGCCGGCGTCGCTACACTGATCTTCCTGGCAATTATTTTCCGGTCAGGCAGCGCCGATGACCCGGGCTGGATGATAACAGGCTGGTGGGGAATCCTTGGCCTCATAGGATGGGGTTACCTGACCGCATCGCTGATTTATGTGGCATTCCGTGATTCAGTGGCATGGACCATGGCTGCCGTCATCTTCTTCCTGATGATCAATATCCTTGACCAGTCAGGTGTGCTCGGATTCCTCGATCCCGTGAGGCCGGTCCTTGGAATACTCATACAGGGCAATGTCCCGCTGATAGTTCTTACAGGCATGTTTGCCGGTATACTGATCAGGAAGCTGAAAAAATCCGGAGATGAAAAAATCATTTTGATGCTAATAGTGATGGGCATAATCTCCCTCGCCCTGGGATTCTTCTTGCGAAAATGGTTTATCATCTCCAAGCTCCTGGCCACTCCCAGCTGGGGGATGATCTGCAGCGGCATCAGCTTCCTGGCCTTTGCTGCAATATACTGGCTTGCCGATGTGAGAGGGCTGACCGGATGGGCTGATTTCGTCAGACCTGCCGGGAGATATTCACTGACCACATACCTCGCTCCCAATATCCTCTACCACGCAATATGGATGTCATCCGTACCGGTACTGATTTACAAGCAGTCGTCAGAACCACTGGTTGTTATCCTCGGCTCCATTGCCTGGGCGCTGCTAATGTCGGGGCTGACGGCGATCCTTGCCAGGATGCATATCAAACTCAGGCTGTGAGAGGGAAACACAGATAAAACCCAACCTCCCACCATGAAAGTCACTCTGGAGAGATCAGCGAGTAAGTTGGGATGCACAGATAAAACCTGAACTCCCACCCTTTGCGAGACAGCCACTCCATCCCGGAAAGTATGGTACAAATAAATCGTCCTGCCATCTCTATTTTCTTTTATCGTATTCCTTTATCAACTCCTCCCTGCTGATCGGCCTGCCGTGACCGGGAAGAATGGATCTATAGCCGGTGTCGATGATCTTCTTCCAGCTGTTGAGAAGCAACGTGACATCATCGGCAAATGGCGGGAACGGTGAGCCGGGCATGGTCCCAACTACCAGGTCGCCTACAATGACTGTCTCATCATCAATCACCACCGTGGCTCCTCCCGGCGAATGTCCCGGCGTATGCATTACATACCCGTTTATCCCAAAACGGTTCAGATCAAACTGATCATTGAAAACATGTTCGGCAACACAGGGATCATACCTGAAAACCGGCTGCATCTTCCTGCCAATTCCAATCATGCCGCGGGTGAAGGTGTAGGTCCCTTCCGGTATCGGTGTATCACCGGCGGCAAGCATGCCGCTCTCGGCCTCCTGCACCACCACCCCGCTACCATACTCCGCCTGCAGCCAGGCTGCATTGCCGGCATGGTCAAAATGAGTGTGGGTAAGGATCACCGCCTCAGGAATTATTCCCTTACGCTTCAGCGCCCGTTCAATCCTACTCCTGTCAAACGAGATGCCTGTATCAACAATAATCGTCCGGTCGTTCCGCGTAACAACCCATATATTGCACCCGGCAGGCGTCAGCCTCGTGATCGTGGTGCCATTCTGCGTGTTATGGATCCTATTCATGATACTAAGATAATACTCAAGTTTCATCCTTTATCAATTTGTGATAAACAATGGTAACTTTAGGGCTGCAAAAATGAGCCTGAATGAAGTCCATCCAGATTTACCAGGTTGATGCATTCACTCACGTTCCAATCACTGGCAACCCTGCTGCAGTATGCGTTCTTACTGACCCGGTGACAGAAGAAACAATGCAGAAGACAGCTATGGAAAACCATCTGCCTGAAACTGCATTTATCACACGCGGAAAGGATGAATGGCTGATAAGGTGGTTCACGCCGATGCAGGAGGTTGACCTGTGCGGCCATGCCACCCTCAACGGAGACAGGAACGAATCGCAGGCTCAGCACCGCTGCATCTTAAAGGCGAGCTCTTTATCTGATTTAGATTAAAAACCATTAAGTTTGCCGGCGAAACAGAAGAATATGATAAAAAAGGATGCCATCCATCCCTACGGGGAAAAACAGGAGCAGTTTGACAGGCGTTACCTGCGCATGGCCTCAATATGGTCTGAGAACTCCTATTGCGAGAGACGGAAGGTGGGAGCACTTATAGTCAAAGACAAGATGATTATCTCCGACGGATATAACGGCACACCTGCCGGTTTTGAAAATATCTGCGAGGATGAGAATAATGTTACCAAGCCATACGTTTTACATGCTGAAGCCAACGCCATCACCAAGGTAGCACGGTCAAACAACTCAAGTGAGAACGCCACACTGTATATCACCGACTCACCCTGCATGGAGTGTGCAAAACTGATCATACAGTCGGGTATCAGGCGGGTAGTCTACAGCAACCAGTACCGCAATATTGATGGTATTGAGTTACTTAAACGGGCTGGCATCGAACTTCTTTATATTGATCTTGGAGAAAGAAAAAATGAAATATAACAAGGCGTACCTTCCGCTGATAATCGGAATCTCAATTGCCATTGGCATATTGATAGGTTTTTATATGCCCCATCCCCAGGCCGGGTTCTATACAAACTTCCCGCCGTCAAATGACAAGCTGAACCGGATACTTGACATCATTGAGTCTGATTATGTTGATACCGTCAACAGAAACGCGCTGATAGAGGAGGCCATACCGGTAATGCTCCGTAAACTTGATCCTCACTCAGTCTACATCCCTGCCACTGATCTCGCGCAGGCGAACGAACCGCTGCAGGGCAACTTTGACGGAATAGGTGTTTCATTCAACATGCTGACTGACACTGTGCTTATAATCAGCACTATATCCGGAGGGCCCTCAGAAAAGGCCGGCATTATACCGGGCGACAAGATAATCATGGTCAATGACTCACTCATCGCCGGCAGAAACATTCCCGATGAGGATGTGGTCAAGATGTTGAAGGGTCCGCGTGGCACCAGGGTCGACCTGAAGATTGAGCGCAAGGGCGCGAAGGAGCTCCTGCCTTTCACCATTATCCGCGACAAGATTCCACTCTATAGCGTTGATGTATCATACATGATGTCAGATGATGTGGGATACATCAAGATTTCCAGCTTCGCACTCACCACCCATGATGAATTCAAAAAGGGCCTCAATGAGCTCAAGGAGACAGGAATGAAAAAACTGATCCTTGACCTCAGGGGAAACTCCGGAGGTGTGATGGATGCTGCAATCCAGATTGCTGACGAGTTCCTTCCGGAAGGAAAGCTCATCGTCTTCACCATGGGTAAATCTACACCCCGCCAGGAGATGAAGGCCACCGCCAAAGGCGAATTTGAGACGGGAGAGCTTGTGGTGCTGATAGATGAGTGGAGCGCCTCATCGAGCGAGATACTGGCAGGAGCGGTACAGGACAATGACAGAGGCACGATCATTGGCAGACGCTCATTCGGCAAAGGCCTCGTTCAGGAGCCTGTCATGTTCCGTGACGGGTCCGGCATGAGACTGACAATTGCCCGCTACTACACCCCTACCGGTCGTTCTATTCAGAAACCCTATGACCAGGGAGTTGACAAGTATTATGAAGATCTTGGCTACCGGCTTATGCACGGTGAGTTTGAGGAGGCAGATTCAGTAAGACTTGATGACTCACTGCGCTTCACCACCCCGGGAGGCAAGGTAGTCTACGGCGGAGGAGGAATTATGCCCGATATCTTTATCCCAATTGACACCGCCGGTATTTCAGAGTATTTCCTTGCTGTCAGGAACTCCGGCCTGCTATACAGGTATGCCCTGAAATTCACCGAGGACAACCGTGAGACCCTCAAAAAATACAATGAACTGCCGGAGCTGATAAGATGGCTCGAAGGTCAGAATCTCCTTTCAAAATTTGTTGGCTACGCGGGACAAAATGGCGTACCGGCCAGAAAGGATCAGATTGAGACCTCAAAGAACATAATTGAAGTCCAGCTGAAAGCATATATCGCACGTAATATGCTTGATAACAAGGGATTCTATCCTATCTGGCAGGAGATTGACAAAACCCTCCTGGAAGCCTTCAGTTACCTGGAAAACAACTGAAACCTCATCACCAGGTTAACCGGCCGGCAAAATCCTTCAGCAGTAAAGCTGATTTTTCTGTCTCCTCGATGAAACCGAGGTGGCCTGAGTTCTCCAGGATGACGACCCGTGCGTTGAGAGGCAGGCCGATATCATACTGGGCCTTCCCGGGAGAGAAGTAAAGATCATGCCTGCCCAGAATCCATAAGAGCGGAACCTCCCCCTTTTCAAGGATATACTGGCGTGAAGGCCTGACTATCATTCCATTCAGAATGGCAATAATCCCCTCAACGCTATTCCGCGAAGCAATCTGCCGGGACCTTTCCAGCTGTGCATGCATTGACTTCAGATTCTCCTTCGCGAACATCATGCTGACATTACCCGGATACATAATGTTCTTCTTTCCGGCCCTGACGATGGCAATCTCCCTCTTCCGGCGTGCAATTGCCTCAGGTGTGTCAGCGTGGGGATGAGAGTGAAAGAGCACATATCCTGACAGCATCTCCGGGTAAAGCTCCACAAATGCAAGTGTGACATATCCGCCCAGGGAGTGACCAACCATCACTACCCTCTTCTCCCCGGCATCCCTGATCACTTCGCGCACTGCTGAAGCAAGAAACTCCATGGTGTGTACTTCACCCTTAACCCCTGATTCACCATGTCCCGGCAGGTCAGGGCTGATGATCCGGTAATCTTCTTCCAGCTTCTCAGCCAGTGGATCCCATACCTCTCCGCCTTCAAGATATCCATGCAGCAAAACAATGGGCCTCCCCTTGCCGCGCACCGTGTAATATATCCTTACACCTTCAAATTGTATATTCCTTTTCATGCGGCCACGTATCAACCATTACGTATTTTCCATGCGGCCACGTACCGCCGGGTCTGAGACCCGTCGCCACATCAACCAATTACGTATTTTCCTGTGGGGCAATATTTTAAATGCAGGTGCGTTCAATCTCCTCAACGGTTTTCGGTGCCGGTTTACCCAGTAACCTCGAACCCGTGGGGGTAATGAGAACATCATCTTCAATCCTTATGCCGCCAAAATCAAGGTAACTCTCAACCTTTGCGAAATTGATGAAGGCTTCGTTGATACCTTCAGCTTTCCATTTGGCAACAAGCTCGGGAATGAAATAGATTCCCGGCTCAACGGTAAAGACATGACCCGGCTTGTATGGCAGCGCGAAGCGGAGTGATCTCAGTCCGAACTGGTTACTGCGCTTCACCTCGTCATTATAGCCCACATAATCCTCTCCCAGGCTTTCCATATCATGTACGTCAAGACCCATCATATGGCCAAGGCCGTGCGGCATGAAGAGAGCCGGTGCACCTGCTGCAACAGCCTCATCAATGTCACCTTTCATGAAGCCCATATCCTTCATGCCTTCTGCAATTATCCTCCATGCACCAAGATGAAGGTCGCGGTTTGAGATTCCCGGTCCGGCATTTTTTATTGATTCGGTGTTAGCCCTGAGGACAATTTCATATATCTCCTTCTGGCGCTGGCTGAATTTCCCTCCCACCGGAGTCGTACGGGTCAGGTCAGCCGCATAGTGCATATTTGATTCGGCTCCGCAGTCGGTAACCATCATCCTCCCTTCCCTGAGCACATTAATATGCACATGGTTGTGAAGGGTTTGCCCGTTGATGCTCAGGATTATCGGAAATGAGGGGCCGGCTCCCCGGGAGTAGGCTATGCCCTGCAACACACCAAATATCTCCTGCTCTGTTACTCCGGGCTTACACATGCGCATAGCCGTTGTCTCCATCTCGCATGTTATGTCAATTGCCTTTTCAATCTCAACTATCTCAATATCTTCCTTGATTGACCTCAATGAAACCACGGCTTTGATGAGCTTCTCCGAAGCCTTCGTGCGCATCTGGCAGGGGTTTTCCTTCAGGAGTGCACCCAGGGTCATCTTTGTCTCAGCACGGTATGGCGGGAGAAAATGGATTGGCCTTCCTGCCTTCAGGGCATCATGGACCATTTCATCCAGCTTATTCATCGGATGCGTAAGCACAACACCGGCACGGGATGCCAGCTCGGCAATTGAGGGCTGAGGGCCCATCCACACTATGTCGTCAACGGTAAAATCGTTGCCGAAAATAATCTCATCCCCTGAATTGAAATCAATCACTCCTGCCAGTCCCGGCAGATCAATGCCGAAAAAATAGAGAAAATCACTATCCTGTCTCCAGTGATAGGTATTGTCCGGGTAGTTCATCGGTGCTTCAACATTGCCAATGAAAAGGGCGATACCATCATTCACCAGTGACTTCAGCCTTTGGCGGCGCTTAATGTAAACTTCTTTTTCAAACATATCTTAATTTGTTTTATGTACCAGTACGCTAATGTAACAAGAGCAACGGATTTTTTAGCTTATTAAAGTCATTTTTCATTGCGAAGAGTGTTGTTAGATTCGCACAAGAACGTATATTCGCATATTAACTTCACAAAAATCACCCGTTTATGCCCTATCGCCGCCTGCCCAATACAGATTCTGCGCGTCTGAGAGCCTTTAAGAAAGCTATTGAAATGAGCAAGGAGATTCCGCCTTTCAGACTAGCTTTCTCTATGAAGACCCTCGTCAGGATCCAGGCATTCCTGCCATTGTTTGAAAACAGCATCAGCCACCAGAGGCAGACACTTGTCAACCAAAATGAGAAGGCAAAGTCAAACCAGGAGACGGCACGCAAGGCAAGGCTTTACCTTACTCATTTCCTGAGGGTCATGAATATGGCAGTGACAAGGGGTGAGCTTCCGCCTGAAACAAGGACTTTCTATGGCATTGCTTCAGATGACAGCACCCTTCCTTCCCTGGCAACAGAAAATGAACTGGTGGCATGGGGCAAGCGGATCATTGACGGGGAGGAATACCGGATCAGAAAAGGTTATTCACCTGTAACCAATCCTACCATAGCAGTTGTCAAGGTGCGGTACGAAAAGTTTCTTGAGACGCGGAGCCATTGCAAGACTGTCAACCGGAGGGCATCTGATTGCGTGAACAAGACCGCAGGCATGCGTCAGGAGGCTGATGAACTGATAACACTGCTCTGGAACGAGATCGAAGCCAGCTTCTCGTCACTTCCTGAAGAGGAGAAAAGAGCCAACGCTGAGAAATATGGTCTTGTCTATGTATTCCGAAAACATGAGAAGACCAGGAAAAATCTCTCTCTCACCCTCTTCAGCGCCAACCAGGAAAACCAGTAATCACTCATTGAAGCTCGGAAATACCATACTCAGGGAGCAACCACTCTTTCTCGCTCCCATGGAGGATATCACAGACCCCTCATTCAGGTATGTCTGCAAGATGTTCGGCGCCGATTTCATGTATACCGAGTTTATCTCATCTGACGGACTGATAAGGGATGGCCGCAAAAGCGTCAAAAAGCTTGATCTCTTCGATTATGAGCGGCCAATAGGTATCCAGCTTTACGGCCATATCACCGAATCAATGGTTGATGCCGCCCTTCGGGCCGAAGAGGCAAATCCTGATCTCATTGACCTCAACTTCGGATGCCCGGTAAGGAAGATAGCCGCCCGGGGCGCCGGAGCAGGTATGCTTCAGAATATCCCGCTGATGACAGAGATGACCTCAGCCATCATCAGGGCAGTGAAAACCCCGGTAACGGTAAAGACAAGGCTCGGCTGGGATGAAAACAGCAAAATCATAGTTGATGTTGCCGAGCGTTTGCAGGATACAGGTATCGCAGGACTGACCATTCATGGGCGCACCCGGTCACAGTTGTACCGGGGCGAGGCAGACTGGACCCTTATAGGCGAGGTAAAGAAAAACCCGAGGATGAAAATTCCTGTCATTGGCAATGGTGATATCAACGGGCCCGAACGGGCGAAAGAGATGTTTGAAAGATACGGGGTTGACGGTATCATGATAGGACGGGCAACATTCGGAAGACCATGGATATTCAGGGAGATACGACATTACCTTGATACCGGTGAGATACTTCCCGAGCCCACCGTGAGAGAAAAGGCTGATCTGGCTCTGCTGCACCTTGATAAATCACTTGAACACAAGGAAGGAAAACCTGCCATCCTGGAGATGAGACGCCATTTCTCAAATTACTTCAAGGGCCTTCACGGGTTTAAGGAGACCAGGCTGAAGCTCCTGACATCAACCGACGTGGATGAGATACGCTCAATTATCGGTGAAATCAAAGAAAAATGGGGTGATTTCACTTATGAACGGTCAACCGGCATCTATGGCATCTGACACTTCCGCAGCCGGAACAATGATCCGTGCATAGAGCTTGCGTATATCCTTCCATTTGAACACAAGTGCCAGTATTGCAATAAAAATCAGCGACTGCAGAATCAGCCCGCCAAATTCCTCCCATGGATAGATCTGTATCTGTTCATATAGTGCCGGAGTCTGAAGGGCCATGTCTTCATGGGTGACAAGCACCGTAAGGAAAATATTGTTTGCAGCATGTGCACCTATTGCCAGCTCAATTCCGTCATCGAACATCGTCAGTACTGCGAAGAGAAGCCCGAAAAAGATGTACTGGGGCATCATCGTGAGGAAACCGTATTTACTGACCTCCGGGTTAAATCCGTGCATCAGCCCGAACAGTATTGATGTGGAAAGTATCGGGATCCACCTGTTGCGTGCCAGGACGGCAAAACCCTGCATCAGGTAACCCCTGAAAAGAATCTCCTCAAAAGCAGCCTGGAAAGGTATCAGCAACAATGCCAGAAGAGCAAGAACAATCAGTGAGTTTGATGTGTTGTTGATCCGGAAGTTTCCCGGGTCACTTTTCAGTGCATACAGCAAGTATAGCGCCGATACGGCGATCCATGCCAGGGCGGCAAACATCATCCGGCCCCACCTGACCTTCCGGCCGCCGTTGATAACACTCCCGAATGTTCTGTTGTGCAATGGCCTGACCAGAAGGATGAATGCCAGCAACCCAATCAGGAAAGGAAACACGTTCAGAACGAATCCCAAATTGAGATTAATGCCCATGGCTTCAAAATCAGGCATGGTGCCTTTTTGGGGTATTGCAGAGCCATCGAGGGCACTGGCTATGATTACTGCAGCCAGCGGTAGTCCACCTATGAGATTGGCAGCAAGGAAAGGAGCTATCACTCCTGTGAAATACCTCCAGAATGAGTTCTTCCCGGTAAAAGCAGCGCTGATAAAAGGTGACTCGCCCCCGGCCTCAGGGGTGTTGATTGTTTCATTGACTTCCATATAACTTGTCATTAAAATTCAGATCCGGGTCTCGCCGGGTAGTCTATCGAGTAGTGTAATCCCAGGCTCTCCTGCCTGTTCTGGGCCATCTTTATTACCAGGTATCCCGCAGCGATGAGGTTTCGGAGTTCTATCAGCTCCCGTGAAATGGTTGACCTCCGGTACAGGTCCTCCGTTTCCTGGTAGATAATCTCGAGGCGTGCTTTGGCCCTGGCAAGTCGGAGATCAGACCTCACGATTCCAACGTAGTTGCTCATTATCATCTGCATCTCCCGGTAGTTTTGTGTTACGAGGATCATCTCCTCGAGGTGGGTGGTGCCATGATAGTTCCAGACAGGAATCTTTTCTTCATGAGTGAGTGAGCCTATGCGTGCCGATGCATCCCTGGCCGCCCTGTGGGCATATACGGCTGCCTCGATGAGAGAGTTGGATGCCAGCCTGTTTGCACCGTGAAGCCCGGTGGATGAGACCTCTCCTATTGCATATAACCTGTCAATGGAGCTCCTTCCGTTCCTGTCAACCCTTACACCACCGCATGAATAGTGGGCTGCAGGTACAACCGGGATCATGTCCCTGGTTATGTCAATACCCTCGGAGAGGCATTTCTCATAAACATGCGGGAAATGAGACCTGAGCGCGTCAGCATCAAGATGGGTGCAATCGAGCCACTCAAAGTCATCACCCTTCAGTTTCATCTCATTGTCGATGGCCCTGGCCACAACATCGCGCGGTGCGAGAGACCCCTGTGCATGGTATTTCGGCATGAACTTCTCTCCGGCCCTGTTGCGCAGTTCAGCCCCGAAACCCCTCAGCGCCTCAGTGATAAGGAATGACGGTCTCTCCCTCGGATTAAACAGTGATGTGGGATGAAACTGAATGAATTCCATGTTCTCAAGCACTCCGTTGGCCCTGTGTACCATCGCCACCCCGTCGCCTGTGGCAACCGGTGGATTGGTGGTGGTCAGGTATATGTTTCCGCAACCACCGGTGGCCAGCACCGTAACCCTGGCAAGAAATGTGATTACTCTTCTGCTTGTCAGGTCTGCCACATAGGCTCCGTAGCACTCGATATTCTTCCACTCCCGGGTCACATACTCGCCAAGGTTATGCTGGGTGAGCAGGTCAATGGCAAAATGATCTTCATAGATCCGGATGTTTTTGTGCTCACGTGCCTTTTTAATCAGCACCTTCTCAATGGCAGCGCCTGTATAATCCTTATGATGAAGTATCCTGTGCTCGGTATGGCCTCCCTCCATTGCCATGTCAAGGGTACCGTCAGGCTTCTTGTCAAAATCCACGCCCATCTCTATCAGCTCCCTGATGCGTTCCGGAGCTTCGCTGACAACCATTCTCACCACCTCCTCATTGGAGTATCCGGCACCGGCAATCATTGTGTCCCTTACATGTTTCTCAAAGTTGTCAGGCTCATACATCACAGCTGCTATCCCACCCTGGGCATAGTTAGTGCTGCAGTCATCCATCTTCGCCTTTGTGATCACACATACTTCTCCGTGGGCTGCAGCCTTGAGCGCAAAAGAGAGCCCGGCGATACCCGAACCAATCACAAGATAATCACACCTGATTTTCATAGCGGCTTGTTAAGAAAAAAAAGTAAAGATACAAATTGATTTCAGACATGAAACCGGATTGTAAAACCGCGGATTTTAATATACTTTTGCCCGGTTGTTATCACGAAGACCCTCAGAATCAATATGGCTCAGGAAGATGTTTTCAGAAAACTCGTTGCACACTGCAAAGAGTATGGATATGTGTTTCCCTCAAGTGAAATCTATGATGGCCTGGGCGCTGTCTATGACTATGGCCAGTATGGCGTTGAACTGAAAAACAACATCAAGAAATACTGGTGGGACAGCATGGTTCTCCTCAATGAAAATATTGTGGGTCTTGACTCCGCAATATTCATGCACCCGGCCATCTGGAAAGCATCAGGCCATGTTGACGCATTCAATGACCCTCTGATTGACAACCGTGACAGCAAGAAGCGTTACCGCGCTGACATGCTCATAGAAGAGCATCTTGAAAAACTCAGTGAGAAAATTGAAAAGGAGGTTGTGAAAGCCAGGGGCAGGTTCGGTGAAAAATTTGACGAGGCCCTTTACCGCTCAACTAATCCCCGCATACTCGAGACCCGGGAAAAGTATGATGCCCTGCATAAAAGATTCGTTGAAGCCATGGCAGGCCCTGATCTGGCAGAGCTCAGGCAGATAATAGTTGACAACGGCATTGTATGTCCAGTATCCGGGACCTGCAACTGGACTGAAGTGAGGCAGTTTAACCTGATGTTTGCCACGGAGACAGGGCCAACATCTGACGGTTCGATGAAAATTTACCTTCGCCCGGAGACGGCACAGGGTATCTTCGTAAATTTCCTGAACGTCCAGAAGACCGGCCGCATGAGGATCCCCTTCGGGATAGCCCAGACAGGCAAGGCATTCCGGAATGAGATAGTGGCGCGTCAGTTCATCTTCCGCATGCGCGAGTTCGAACAGATGGAGATGCAGTTCTTCGTCAGGCCCGGCACAGAGCTTGACTGGTTCAGCCACTGGAAGGAGGCAAGGATGAAATGGCACAGAGCCCTCGGGTTCGGAGACGACAACTACCGGTTCCATGACCATGACAAGCTGGCCCACTACGCCAACGCTGCAGCCGACATTGAATACAGGTTCCCGTTCGGGTTCAGGGAGGTTGAGGGGATCCACTCGCGTACCGACTTCGACCTTCGTCAGCACCAGCAACAGAGCGGCAAGAAGATGCAGTATTTTGATCCTGAGATAAATGAATCATATATACCCTATGTGGTTGAAACTTCTATCGGTGTTGACCGCATGTTCCTCCAGGTGATTGCTGCCTCGTACTTCGAAGAGGATCTCACAAAGGAGGATGGCACGCCTGACAGCAGGGTGGTGCTCCGCCTTCCTGCAGCGCTGGCTCCGGTAAAGCTGGCGGTTATGCCTCTGGTGCGCAAGGATGGCCTCCCGGATATTTCACGCAGGATTATCAGTGACCTGAAGTTCGATTTCAACTGCCAGTATGATGAAAAGGACTCGATAGGCAAGCGCTACCGCAGACAGGATGCAATCGGTACTCCGTACTGTATCACTATTGACTACCAGACAGTGCAGGATGAAACGGTAACCATCAGGTACCGTGACTCAATGGAGCAGGAGCGTGTTTCTGTTTCGCAACTCAGGGCAATCATCGCTGACAAGGTCAGCATGCAGGAACAACTGAAAAAACTTTGATATGAGAGCCGTGCCGGCAAAGGTTCTGATCATTACCTATTACTGGCCTCCCAGTGGCGGGGCCGGAGTCCAGCGCTGGCTCAAGTTCACCAAATACCTCCCTTCATCAGGCTGGTTCCCGGAAGTGCTTACCGTTGACCCGCTATATGCAGCCTATCCCTTCAGGGATGACTCCCTGTACGGCGAAGTCCCGGTGGATGTGAAAGTACACCGTACGAAAGCCCTCAATTTTTTTGCACTCTACAACAGGGATCAGTCTAAAATACCTCATGCCGGATTTGCCTCGGGAAAGGATAAGGGATTTAAAAGCACTGTCAGCAGATTCATAAGGGGAAATTTTTTTATCCCTGACCCCCGCAGGGGATGGAACAGGTTCGCCTTTCGCAGGGCATCCGAACTAATCAGATCGCAAAACATAACTCATATTATTACAACCAGCCCTCCTCACTCCACCCAGCTCATCGGACTGAGGCTGAAGCGTCGGTTCCCCGGGCTGAAATGGGTTGCAGATCTGAGGGATCCATGGACTGACATCTATTACTATGACATGTTCAGGCCTTCGCTGCCGGCAAGGATGCTCGACAGGAATCTTGAGAAGAGAGTGCTTTCCAGGGCTGACAGGATCATTACCGTCGGAAAAACACTGGCATCACTCTTCGCTGCAAAGACAGAGGCAGTGGCTGGTAAAACAGAGATACTGCCCAACGGATATGACGAGGAGGACTTCCAGGGAATAGTGTCATCGGTGCCGGAGAGATTCACCATTACCTATGTCGGTACCCTCTCACCTGCCTATCCGGTCCGGGGGTTCATTGACGCCGTGAAGGATATGCGCATTAACGGGAAGCAGGTGGCACTTCAGTTTGTCGGTACTGTTCCCGAAGAGATCAGGGCTCTTTTCCCGGCAGGTGACGAGGGCGATGGCCCCCGGTTTATAAGTTATTGCGAGCATCCTGAAGCAATAAGGTATATGATGAGTTCCAGCCTGCTGCTGCTTATAATTCCTGACCACAGTTCAAACAGGTCAATCCTGACCGGAAAAATTTTCGAATACCTTGCAACAGAGAAGCCCATTCTGTTCCTCGGACCCGAAGATGGCGATGCTGCAAGGTTGCTGACACTCTGCGGCTACCAGGGTATCTTCGGGTATGATGATGTTGAAGGCATCAGGGAGTTCATCCTCAGAGTTGCAGAGGGAAAGCCGGTTAAGCGGAGCGGTTATCACCTCGAGTATTCGCGCAGGGCGCTGGCAGTGAAGCTGGGAAATATTCTCGACAGGCTGTAGCATTAACCGGCTGGTCTGGTTCCTGCCGGCAGGCACCTCTCACAGGTTACACGTAAGCAGGCACGCATTCTACCGTCTCCGCCTGAACCGCTCCACAAAAGATTCAGCTATGCCGTTCAGGTCATCCGAGAGCCTCCAGAACAAAACCCCGGCGGTGTAAATCATTGTCACCAGCAAGCTTCTTACAATGATGTCAGTAATAAGCGGCATCTGCGGCAGGAAGTACCCTGCCGCAAGTGCTGCAAGAGCGACAAGCGTCATCTTGAGGTGCACCATGCTGTACGGCCAGAGGCCAAACCTTGTGCCGGTAAGCAAAACACCCAGCATGCTGTAGATAATATTCGAAATCATCGATGCAAGCGCAGCACCGGTTATCCCGAACAGAGGGATGAAGATCAGGCTCGTTCCGACAAAAAGACCGATCAGAATGAACATAAGCCAGGTCTGATACCTGTAAAGCGGTGAAGTACTGAGCACTACACCGTTAACACCCGCAGAACCGCTTACAAGGTTGCCGAAGCTTATGAGTACTATTACTGCCGCACTCTTTGAATATATATCCGGCAGCAGGCGGAATATGTTGTCAATGTTGACCAGAAGACCGATAAAGATCAGAAGACCGACAGCATACTGGCTAACACTGCTGCGCACGTACATGTCGTCAATTTTTTCAAGGTCGTTCTTCTTCCATGACTCGGCAAGAAAAGGAATCGATATCTTGGATACTGACCGGCCGGGCAGTGTGATCATCACTGCAAAATATGAGGCAATAGAGTAAATTCCCACCTCGGCCTCGCCGAGATAGGTATTGATAAAGAGCTTGTCAAGGGTTGTCAGTGTCACCGTGCTTATGCCTGTCAGTATGCCGAACAGCGACAACAGTATGATCTCGCGTCTCAGATGCGGGGTGATGAATCCGGGCTCGAGCCTGAGTGAGATCTCACCCCTCATAAGCAGGCTGATGAAAATGATAATCAGCAGCACTCCCTGGGAGACCACATACCAGAAGACGTAACCGTCAAAATCAATTATTTCTGCCCAGAACAGCACGATCAGCCCCAGGTTAAGCACCCTGAAGAAAAACTCCCTGAGGAATGTTCCAAGCACAGCATCATAAAGAACCTTGTTGTAGTTGTCCAGGAGATTGAAGAGCAACGTTACCAGCAACAATGCAGGGAGATATATGGAATACCTCGAGATAAGCGGCGAGCGCTCGAGGTTTACCCTCTCGAAATGAGGTGCGTAAAACTTCAGGAAAATCAGCGCAATAATAAACCCTGCAAGAGTTATAACAACAGCAAGCCCGAGAAATCCATGATGCCTGCCACGGGTACCCCGGAAATATGGGAACAGCCTGTTGATGACATTTGTGAACCCCAGGCTTGAGAACTGTGCCAGCATCGTGGCAAAAGAGAGAAGCAACTGAACCACGCCAATCTCTCCCGTGGTAAATATCCTGGGTGAAAGGAGGATTATATTCACGAAGCCAAGCAGGGCGCCCAGGTAAGACCAGGCGGTCCCGCGTATTGTCTGCCTTTGAACTATGCCCATGTTGCTTCGCCGTTGCGGCAAATGTAAAACAATATACTCATTTGAATTAAAGATCAGTTGGTGTATTTTTGTCAGATAATTCAAATCCGGGTATATGACCTGCCAACACCCTGCAAATGAAACCGAATAGCTTCAAATCAGCATTGCCGCATATTATTGCCGTGCTCCTGTTCACTGTGATCTCCTTCGCCTATTTCTTCCCGGTACTGGAGGGAAAGAAGATAAATGCCCATGATACCAAAGTGTACGAGGGATCTTCAAAGGAGATAAGCGATTACCGTGAGAAACACGGCGGTGAACCGCTATGGACCAACTCTATGTTCGGCGGAATGCCTGCTTACACGATCTCGATGAAATACCCGGGAAACCTTTTCAAACACCTGGACAACTTCCTGAAGGCCTTTAAGACACCTGTGGCAGCACTCTTCCTGTCAATGCTCGGCTTCTACATCATGCTGCTCCTTTTCGGGGTCAATCCATGGCTGGCGATAGCCGGAGCAATTGCATACGGATTCTCGTCCTATCTCTTTGTCTGCCTCTCTGCAGGTCACAATACAAAAGCCTATGCCATGGCATACATGGCACCTGTTATTGGCTCGGTGGTCTACTCCTTCCGGAGGAATCTCCTGACCGGAGCCTCACTGTTTGCCCTCTTCCTGTCGCTCCAGATAATGGCAAACCATGTCCAGATAACATACTATACCGGCATCATCGTGCTTGTATTCGGAATCTTTGAGCTGATCCACGCTGTAAAAAGCAGGATGATTCCATCCTTCCTCAAATCCCTGGGAGTGCTGGTGGTGGCAGCGCTGATTGCCTTCAGCGTCAATTTTGCATCGCTCTATTCCACATGGGAGTACAGCAAGGAGTCAACCCGTGGAAAAAGTGAACTCACAACGGCTGCAGGAACCAGTGAGAAAGGCCTTGACCCGGAGTATATTACCCAATGGAGTTATGGGATAGATGAATCAATGACTTTCCTGATACCCAACTTCAGAGGCGGTGCAACGGCACCTTTCGACAGCAACTCGGAGACGGTAAAGGCTCTGAGAAAGAACAACATGGGTCAGGCACAGGGACAGCTCTACAGGTACTGGGGCAAACAACCCAGCACAAGCGGGCCTGTTTACTTCGGGGCGGTGGTGCTATTCCTGTTCGTGCTCGGCCTTATGCTGATCAAAGGCCGTGAGAAGTGGTGGATATTGACTGCAGCACTGCTCTCCCTCTTCCTCTCATGGGGCAAGAACCTCATGCCACTGACTACCCTTTTCATCGACTTCTTTCCGGGATACAACAAGTTCAGGGCGGTGTCAATGACCCTGGTCATGGCTGGTGTGCTGGTGCCGCTGCTGGGTGTGCTGGCCCTCAGGGAGATTTCCGAAGGAGGTGTAAACAGGGAGAAAGCTGCCAGGTCAGTGCATATTGCAGCCATGATTACCGGCGGCCTGGCTTTCATATTCTTCCTGATACCGGGTCTGGCAGGATCATTCCTGCGACCTGACGAGATGGCACTGCCAGATTCTGTTGCATGGATAAAGGATGCAATGGCAGCCGACAGGAAGATGATGATTCGTACCGATGCCCTCAGGTCATCCCTGTTTATTGCCGGCGCAGCAGCCATTATATGGTTTTACCTGAAGAACAAACTCAAACCCGCATATGCACTACTGGGTATGACAGCGCTCTTCCTCATTGACCAGGTGCCTGTTGATGCCCGGTTTCTCGGCAAATCCAGCTTTGAGACAAAGAGGGCATCCGCAAACTCCTTCGCTCCATCCGAGGCAGACAAAATCATCATGGGCGACGAAGATGAATTCAGGGTACTAAACCTGACCGTTTCGGTTTTCAATGATGCTTCCACGTCATACCACCACCATTCCATAGGAGGTTACAGCGGGGCGAAGATGAAGAGGTACCAGGAACTTATTGAGACAAGCCTGTCAGATGACATCAACTCCCTGATAACTAATCTCAGAACGGCAACGACCATGGAGGAAGCAGAAGGAGCGTTGGGAAGCCTGGGCATACTTAACATGCTTAATACCAGATATATTATACTCGATCCCGGATCAGCTCCACTGGTAAACAGGCATGCTGCCGGCAACGCCTGGCTGGTCAACAGGGTAACACTTGCAGAGAACGCGGATGCTGAACTGCTGGCAGTCAAAACCATCAATCCGAAGGAAGAGGCTGTTGTTGACAGGCGTTTTGCTGAGCTGATCGGAGTTGATGAGACTGCCGGAACACCCGGGGATACAATATTCCTGACCTCATATGAGCCCAACCTGCTGACATACAAGGCGGAATTGTCGTCGGAAAGGGTGGCAATATTCTCCGAAATCTATTACAAGTACGGATGGAAGGCATCTGTTGATGACAAACCTGCTGATCATTTCAGGGCTAATTATGTCCTCAGGGGAATGACCCTTCCTGCCGGAAGCCATACTGTCACATTCATGTTTGACCCGGAATCGTACAGGATTGGCAACAGGGTTTCCCTCGCAGGATCTGTTGTGCTCCTGGCATTTCTTCTGCTGGCTGCCTTTCCGTTGCTGAAAAAGAGGAATGGCTGATGGCTGAACAACTTGTCTGCCCTGCATGCGGATCTTCAGACAGTGCCGGTCTGTTTCATGCAAAGGATCATCTGGTCAGCAACAGTGAGTTTCTGGTCAGACGATGCAATGACTGTGGTATGGGATGGACCGCTGACCCTCCCCCTGAAGAAGAAGCAGGCAACTATTATCTCTCTGAGGAATATATCTCGCATAGTGACAGGAAACAGAGCATTGCCGACTACATCTATCATCTCGCCCGCAACTTTATGCTAAGCCGGAAGCGAAGGCTGGTTGTGTCGGCTGTCGGGAAAAAGACCGGATCACTGGTTGATATAGGGAGCGGTACAGGTTACTTTGCCGCATTCATGAAGAAGCGGGGATGGCAGGTTACGGGAATTGAGATAAGCGATAATGCCAGGGAATACTCAGTAGCAAGATTTGCAATCAGGGCGGTGACTCCTGCGGAGATAAGGGAGATGCCGCCCGGCTCGGCTGATTGCATTACATTCTGGCATGTGCTTGAACATCTCTATGATCCTGATATGTGGATGGGTGAAGTAAACCGTATCCTCAGGGATGACGGCAGGTGCATTATCGCTCTTCCCAACTTCGCATCAGCAGATTCAACCTGGTTCAGAAACAGGTGGGCAGCTCTCGATGTGCCCAGGCATCTGTGGCATTTCACACCCGCAGCTTTTGTCAGATTTGCCGGGAGACACGAACTTGCCTGCGAAAAGATTTCAGCCTTGCCGCTTGATCTTTTTTATATCTCCTGTCTGAGCTACAGGAACGAAGGCAAATCGATACCACTGATAAGGGGAGTTGCAACAGGCCTCTTTATCGCTCTGCGAAACCTTTTCCGGAAAGAGCAGGCCAGTTCACTGGTTTATGTTGTCTCAAAAAAGAAACCCTAGTACCTGTCAAGCCAGCGGTATTTCCTCGTGGTATCTCCGAATCTGGCGGCCACAATTAATTCATGTGACCCGTAGGTGGACATCTGAATGGAATTCAGGGTAAAATCGAAGGAGTACCCAAAGAAGAGCTTGTCTCTCCGGACACCCACATTGGCTATGATAGCGCTGCCGGTCCTGAAGGTGGCCCCAATCCAGAGTTTATTGTCATATGAATAGGTAATGCCGATATCTGCCTGAGGCCTCATCTGTTCAGACATCTTTATAAGCAGTGATGGCTGGATCACCGTTTTGATGTAAGGCTCAAAGTCATAGTTTCCAAAGAGGTAATAGGTCCTCTGTACCTTCAGGTCCCTGTATGCCTGGCTTCCTGCCCTGATGAACCCCTCCATAAGCTCCTGCGCGGAGAATCCGATGGCGTATTTTCTGTTCAGAAGATAGGCACCGAAATTGAAGTCGGGAACAAATATCCCCTTCCTGAAATCAGTATTCAGCCATGGCTCGTCAGGATCTTCAAACTGTATCTGCCTCTGGTCTATCTTGTAGTGATAGCCCGTAAAGGCAAGCCCGAAGGAAAGCTGCGTCCCTCCCTGCAACCAGATATGGTATGCATATGAAGTGGAGAATCCGGTTCTCCGGACCAGCCCGTTAATATCAGAAAAGACCGTTCCCCCGATACCTACGCGGCCCTCACTGCGTGGCCTGAAAACCTTCCTGTCAAAAAGATTCTGACGTATGAGGTACTTCTGCTTCAGCAGTCTGCCGTTCAAGCTGAGTGAATATGTCTGCGGGGCTCCCTGGTAGCCTGTCCATTGCTGCCTTGTGGTCAGGTTAATGCTGGTGTAACCATCACTGCCGGCTACGGCAGGATTGATGAGATACTTATTGAACAGATACTGGCTGTAAATGGGCAGTTGCTGGGCATCAAGCCCGGATGCCATCATGATTACAGCCAATATGATCAATCCCCTTTTCACCTTATGCTCTCTTTCACTTCTGCGTATAATCTACCTGATAATGGTCACATGACCGACAATTGGTTTCTCTCCATTATGGAGGTCTATCGCGTAATGGTATGAATCCATCGGGAGTACCTTGCCGTCTGAGGCGCGGCCATCCCACGGTTCAGGATATCCCTTTTCGGATTTCCATACAATCTCTCCCCACCGGTTGAGAATAATTACTTCGACTTCGCTGTAGTATGAAATCCTTGTAATGTTCCAGAACTCATTGATCCCGTCGCCGTCAGGCGAGAAGGCATTGGGTATGCCGACACAGATGTCGTTTAGTGCCTTAAGTGACATGGAATCTGAAACTACACATCCGTTAAAATCACGTGCTTCTACAGTGTAAAGCCCCTGTACCAGGCCAACAGCTTCCTGGGTGGTCTGTCCGTCGCTCCATGTAAAGGTGTATGCACCCTCACCTCCGGTGACACCTGCAAAGATGCTTCCGTCATTGCTTTCAGGACAGAAGGGCGAGATCAGACTGAAGTTGATCCGCATGGAATCAGGCTCTGTAAGCGTAAGTGAGGTGTCAGCAACGCAGCCGTTGGCGTCTGTCATGATTACCTCGTGATAGCCTGCCGCAAAGTTGTCCCTGGCAGCTCCGGTCAGTCCGTCTGACCAGATATATTCAGGTGTACCGACGGCATTCACAGCCGTTATATTAACCCTGCCGGTTGCAGCTCCATAACAGTTGATATTATAGTTGCCGCCGTTGCTCAGGCCAATATTCAGCGTCATACTCAGCGGTCCGGGCGAAACCAGTGTAATATCATGAGTCACTGAGCAAAGGTGCTTGTCTGTTACAGTTACTGAATAAGTTCCCTCCCTCAAAGAGTAGATCGAATCAGTAGTTGCGGTGAACCCTGCAGGTCCGCTCCATGAATAACTGTACGGAGCCGTGCCGGTCTGTGGAATTATCCGGAGCCATCCGTCACTCTTTCCGAGACAGCTTACGTTGAAACCGTTATAATCTGAAATGCGTGATTCGAGCGAGATTGGTTCAGGCAGGCTGAGAAGGGTGTCTGAGGCAATACTGCATCCGTATGCATCGGTAACAGTGATCGTATAAGTGCCTTCTGTCAGTCCTGAGATGTCTTCAAGGGATGATGTAAAGCCCTTCGGACCGGTCCATGAATAAGAGTATGGTGTCCGGCCTCCGCTGACTGTCAGGTCAATTGAACCGTCATTGTATAACGGAGCATTTAAACAGGTTATGTCTGATACCGCAAGAGACAGGTTTAATGCGTCAGGTTCGGTCATCTCCACACTCCTTGTATTGACACAGCCGTTTATATCGGTAACCTGCAGCTGATATGTCCCCGCTTTGACAGTCAGGTCTTCAAGTGTGCTGCTCCATGACTCATCTCCTGATTTTGTCCACTGGTATGAATAGGTTCCCTCACCGCTTCCACCGGTAACGGTGATATCAATTGTACCATCTCCCCCATTGCAGTTGATATTGAATTCATTGTCAGGTGTATGTGATGTTGAAACTGCAATGCTCAATGAATCAGGTTCGTTAAGAATGTAGGTATAATACCGGTGACACATGTTGCCATCAGTAACTGTCAGATTATACGTTCCTGCCCTTATCCCTGTCAGTGACGCGGTGTTTGCCGTAAAGCCGTCAGGACCTGTCCATGCATAACTGTAAGCTCCTGCTCCGCCGTCAAACTGCAGGTTGATATATCCGTCGCTGGCACCATGGCACGAAATCTGGTAATTGCCGTCATTGCTCAGTGAGACATCTTCTGCAATAAGGTCAATGCCGTCTGGCTCGGTCATTGTCTCCGTAAAAGTGAAAATGCAGCCCTGGCTGTCTGTTACAACTAGAGTATATGTACCGGCCGGGATATTGACCAGCAGGCTGTCTGTTGAGCTGCCGGTTATAACTCCCCCGTCAGAAGCAGACCACTGGTAACTATATGGAGCCCTGCTGCTTACAAATACAGTATCGGTGCCATCCATATAATAGCTGTATATTTCACTTACCCTGATGGTTCCGTCACTGTAGCTCTTGCATGATATATTATAGTCAGCATATATCGACTTTTCAAAGTTGGCAAAGGTGACAGGTGCATCGTACAGTGTTCGCGGCAGTTCCTCCCTGCATCCGTTGGCATCCACAACGGAAAGCATATAATCACCCGGTTTCAGGTTGTCAATGGTGAAGAAATGGCCCTCGGGCGGCATCCATCCCGCGGACACGGTATCAGTGCCGTTCCAGACAAGGTTGTAGTAGTGCGGAGGTGCATGCCCTTCTGTCAGTGCAACTACCATCCTGGCATCTTCAGCTCCGGGACATGAGATAAACTGTCCGAAATAGAGCGATACCTCTGTATTTGGAGCCAGGAAATTAAGTGCGTCAGAGCTGGAGCAACCGAGACTGTCAGTGACTGTTGCCGTATAATAACCCTGGCTGCACTCCTCTGCAATGAACATGTTGTATGCAGCCTCTTCCCAGTAATCAGGCCCTGTCCATGCCACCCACAGTGAATCATATCCACGTGCGCAAATTACCTGCAGGGCTCCGTCCTGACCACCATCACAAGTGATGGAGTCCAGTATCTCAAGTGATTGAAGCGGATGAGGGTGAACCTTTATCTCGGATATTGCCGGAGGCCCGTAAGGACAACCCGGACCTGTCACCTTGGGTATAATATGGAAGAAGACCGACTGTATTGTATCGCTCTCATTGGTGTAGGGGAACTTCAGATGAGTCCCGGGTACTACGCTGTTCAATGCAGTTCTGTTGCCTGCGACAACATCGGTGGAGGCTGTGGAAGTGATCGAATAGTTGAATTCATTTATTCCGGAGCGCATTACCGTGGGTGACAAAAGCAAAACGTCAGTTGTGTCACCGTAACATATATGCGGAACATAGTTCACCGGGGTCGCCCTGGGAGTCGGATTGACCCATACACTGACCGTATCCCTGATGCCGTAGCACTTCTGATTGCCACTGACATCAAGTGTTGCAGGGACTACAACATAGGTGACAAGCCTGGCTGTGTCACCGCTGTTGTTCAACGCCTCTGTAATCATATCGCTGACAACAAGCCCTGTCCTGTCGGTGCATCCGGTTATCTCAGGATAGCTGTTAATAGCTTCCACATTGAATTCCAAACCATTGTATGCGATTGTTGGTGTGGCGATCTGGATGTTCACGTTTTCACCATTGCACAGCTCATCGTCTGCCAGCGTCAGGGCAACCCTGGCAGTAGGTTCAATATGGACAGTGATTATTACCTCAACTCCATCATGGCAGGTCGGATCACCGGTTTTGCCCTGTATATAAGGTCTGAATCTGTAGGTTACTGTCTGGTAGCTGTCAGAGCTGTTGGTGAGCAGGTCAGAAATATTTGCTATCTGGTTCTGACCGTTGGCAAGGGTGCCGCTGAGGCCTGCCGGATAGGTTACATCCAGGTCGTACATCACCTCGCCCCGTGAAACCACCAGTGAGTCTATTGTAAACTCAACGGTTGAGCCATTGCAGAAGATTGTATCAGGGACTGCAACGGCTATGCGCGGTACGGGTTGGACCCAGATTATCTGATCATGGCTTGTGACATTTCCACAATTATCGGTGAGAGTCCATGTTCTGGTAATAAATCCAACGGCATCTGCTGTACCCATATTTACATCCGAGTCAGTATATGCCGCATCAAGTGAGGTGTCGCAGTTGTCCTCTTCTCCGGTAGCATCACCCGTGTTGGTGACATCCCTGTTATATTCTCCATTGATATTACGGCAGATGGTAATATCCGCGGGCGGGGTGAATGTCGGAGGTATAGTGTCTGCAACGTAGATAGTCTGAGTAACCTCACTGTAGTTATTACAGGCATCAGTGACACGATAGGTCCTCGTGACAATAACAGGACAACTGCCAGAGTGACTGTCACTGCTGGTAACAATAAGTAAGCTGTCAGGAGTACAGTTGTCTGAGACCAACACACCCAGAGACTCAAGTGCAGAAACAGTGGTAACAGCAGCAGGAGCATCAACCTCCGAACAACCCTCAACAGTAGACTCAGGAATGATGCCGGTGATAACAGGAGCAGTGGTGTCATCAACG